>ERZ1034920.130-NODE-130-length-58482-cov-30.716278_pt1 | contig 58482 bp, 112 predicted proteins | sample MGYA00520688_ERZ1034920 | MGnify/ENA primary metagenome ERZ1034920 (study PRJEB33766, sample SAMN09781785) | gut metagenome | biome: gut microbiome | host: Homo sapiens | place: Madagascar | study: EMG produced TPA metagenomics assembly of the PRJNA485056 data... | reverse complement strand
ATTAAATTTTGTTCATGCATTTTTTTAATAATATCTGCTAACAATTGCATTGATATTTTTGTCCTATTATCCATATAAGATTTTGATAAAATACTCATATTCCTAACAAATTTTTCAGCTATTTCTTTATCTTTAAATCCTAGTTCTTCTATTCCCTCTTCATTTTTTTGTATTTCTATATTTTCATATATTTCTTTTATTTCATCTAAATTCCATAATTCTCTTCTTACTCCAAATCCATTTGAAAGTGTATATTCAAGTCTGTCACTTGATAGCATAGGTGTGTCATTATCTGCAATTGGATATTTATGATAGTCGTTTATTTCTTCAATTTTTATTCCATCTCTGTCTAACAAATTCATTATTTCTGTTGAATTTCTTATAGTTTCTGTTGTTAATTCTTCTGTTGATTCTTGTTTTTCATAATCACCATTCATAAAGTCTATACAATGCTTAAATGCTGGTGTTGCAATATCATGGAATAACCCTGAAAGTGTTTGTTTTTTATCTTTTGTAAAATTCCATATAATCAGTGCAACAGCTACACTATGATTTAAATTTGAGTTCCATAGTGTAATTTCTGGGAATAATTTCGAATAATATGTACCACAAGATACACTTATTCCTGCTTGCTTTTGCATTTCTGGTGTATTTATATATTCTTCTAAAAAGTCTGGCTTTTCTGGTGATAATATATCAAAATATTCCTTTATTGGTTCTTTTAAATTATCAAAATACATTTCATTTTTAGTTTTACAATACCAACCAGGTCTATTTTCGTCAGTATTTAAAGGATTATTAAATTCTTCTTCATGTTGTTTCCATCTTTCTATATAATCACTGGCTGAACCTATATAAATTAATTCTCCATTATAATAAATACCATATACTCCTCTTTTATTATTATCAAACATTTCTTTAGTAGTCATAAATCTACATTTCTATCCATTAATAATCCATTTTTCTTTTAAGAAATCTTTTCCTTTAGTAAAAGTTTTATAAAATTTCCAATAAAGATCTGTTTCTAATATTATTATATTATTTTCTACTTTATATTTACCACTACACATATCCCAATAATGTATAAACTACATTTCAAAATCAAGATAACTATTTAATTTAGTTCCGATATATTCTACAATATCTCCCGTTTTAAGAGAAATTTTTACTTTTATTTTTTCTTTAGATTTTAAATTAATATTCATTTCTACTTTAAAATCTTCTTCAATATTTTTCTTCCATTCTTTATTTTCAATTAATTCCTATACTTCACTACTTAACATTATAAAATCTCCTCTCAATTCCCCAGCTTCTTTTAGGCAAAGCCTAAAACTATCTAGTTAACTATTCTCAAACTATTCACAACTATTAAAAAACTATTAGTATACTATTAGGTATTTAGTAAGCAAATATCCACCCTTTAGTAAGCAAATGTCCAAACCCTCGATAAGCAAATATCCACCCCTCAGTAATCATTTGTCCAAACCCCCAGTAAGGAAATGTCCAAACCCTCAGTAAGCAAATATTCACTTTTTAAACTCGTCCACTTTTTTAGCAACATACTATAACTCAATTAAAGGAATAGTAACTTCATTTCCATTTTCCATAATTTTATTCTAATAAAATTCTTTAAACTAAATAATACCTTCTTTCTAAAGACTAGAGAGTATATTACTAATTGTCAATCTAGCATTGCTATTATTTTTAGAGAATCCTAGCTTCTCAGCAATTTCCCCTCTAGTAAAAATATAATGATCTCTAGTCTATCCTTTCCAAAGATACCAATCTAAAAGTAAAATATAAACTCTAATACACTATTTAGATCTAGTATCTACTAAATATCTCAACATTTCTTTATCTATAATTCTATACTTATCATTCACATTATAAGGAAAATAATAATTCTTATCATCTTCCACAACCAATCCTTTTTCCTTTATTTTATCTAAACGTCTTTTAAGAGTTTTTACATTATTAGTATCACAAACACTATAAAATAATTTCCTATCAGAAGAATAATTACTTTTACTCAAATACAACTATTTTAAATTAGGGTTATATGTTGCCGAAGACAACATTAATCCAAACATTAAATCATCACTATCATAATTCATAAAGTCTTTCTCTAAACTCAATCTTCTAGTATGCGAGGGTGCTGATGCCCCCTCGCCAGAGACTTCTTCTTCATTAAAATTTTCCTAAATAATTAACTCTTCCTTAATCATTCTTCTCTTCCTCCAATAACTTCATAATAGCTAACCGCACAAATTCACTTGCGCGCATATCATTCTTTTCGCAATACGCATCAATCTATTCCTTTACTTTTGGAGTAATGCGCGTATTTAAATTAACAGTTTTATTAGTCATAACAAATTACCTCACAAATAAAAATTAGTAGAAGCAAAGCTCCTACTATCCCTGCGTTTGTTTACATTTGCTTTACTTAACTTCGCCCAAACTTTTAAAAATTTTTTGAAAAGATTTGCTTCCAAAAATTTTACTTTATAAAAAATTTATATTATAATATAAGTAACAAAAAAAAACAAATAGAAAGGAGGTTAAACGAACGAAGTTCGTTTAAGCTCATGACACTTTTTGAATCGCTTTACCAGCATAACCCCAAAGACCCCATTGGCATTCTGGAAGACACCAATTACACGCGCTACGACCTATATTACTACAGCCCCGAAACAGCAAATCAAACCTATACAATTGATAAAGATGGCGTAATTCGTTACAAAACCTTTGACGTTGCGGTCATTCGAGATATCAACTATCGCCACATTCCTATCGCCTCTATCCCCACACTCTATTTCACTGCGGATAATATCGATAGTCCCTTCGACCAATTCACTGGAGAACTCTACTTTGACCGCACCCCTACCTAAACAAGAAATAGGCCTAGTCACTCTCGATGACCGCTATTACCCACTTTTCAATTACTATGACCCCAATTGTTTTGACTATTGGCTAAGTAGCGCTGATGCACTACTCTATCACGGCAAATACATCATCGGCACTCTTTGCGAAACCACTAAAACCGATTCCCGCATCTACTTTGCGGCCAACCCTTTAGTCAAGCCAGTAACTAAAAAAGAAGACATAGAAATTGATACTTCCGCCAATGAAAAATATACCGGCATAATTTGTAAAATATAAAAATTTTTGGTATAATATATATAGAAAAAATTGAGAAGCAAAGCTTCTCAAAAAATTAAAGGGAGCAAAGCTCCCTTTAAAAAATTAAGAAAGGAATTAAACGAATATAGTTCGTTTAAAGGTAATTTATTTATGACTAGTTATGATTTTAATAACCTTGAGGATATGCTGAAGAATGGCGCTTCTGATGCCGATATTGCGCGAGCCTTTACTACTGCTCTGAACAGTGCTAAGGCTGCTGATTCTAAGCGTCGTGTGGAGGAAGCTGAAGCCAAGAAGCGCGAGGCTGAGAGACTTGCGGCCGAGGCTAAGAAGAATGATGCGCGCAAGGCTAAGGCACAGGCAGCTGCGGACGCAATGAATGAATTCGTGCGCTCCGAAGGTCTTCCTCTTGATAAGGATACTTGCTTCACAGCCGATAATCTAATCGAGATTATTGACTCTGCTAAGGATGCTCTTAATGCTTTCGGCATTGGTAATCTTCTGAAGACTCTGAGTGGAGACCCGCTTACTTCTTCTAAGCTTACTTCTTCTAAGCTTAAGGACAATAAGGCTATTAAGCCTCGTTCCGATGAAGATATCATCGAAGATTTCCTGAACTCTATTTTCCGCTAATCTTGGGGGCCTTAGTGCCCCTTAATTATTCATAAGGAGAAATTCATGGCATATATTACCGCAGAAGAAGCCGTTAAGCTTCTTGAAGAAATTAAAGAGCAATACAATGTTGAAAGATTCCAATTCTACAAAGATTGGATTAGTCTAAATGAATCTAAAATCAACAAAGAAATTGAAACAGCTTGCGCCAACCGCAAGGATTACTTTTATTTTAGTTGCCCAACGTCCATTTTTCAGTTTGTGCGCCCATTCTTTAGTAACCTAGGATATAAAGTAACTACTGTAATGGAGTCTCCTACTACAGATGAAACTAATTTCAATGTCACTTGGAGTGCCGAAAAGGAGGATTAAATGGAACCTTTTGATGCGCTGACCGCAAAAGATAAAAATATTTTCTGTAAGTATCTTAACTATTTTGGGAATGCGGACCCCACTGTTTCTATGCCACATTTGCTGCGTTTTTGGAACACCAATAAAGCAGATTTATTCACTGCTTTTGGGGAAAAACTGACATTGCGCAAAGCTGTTCATTACAAGCGCAATAAAGCGCAAATTAAAGACGATTTTGAAAATGTCTTCTTTGCTCCTGGAACTGATGCGGCTAATGCGCGAGAGGACATTGTATCAGCCTTGATCGATTATGGCGCTCACGTCTTCCTTAATGACAAATTAAGTTCCGAATATTATCGACCGATTCCCCGTGAGTATTACTGGTTTACCGGCCTTTGTTCCATCTTTTATCTCATGGAAAATGTTTATTTGGGAGAAACTTATACTATCCCCACTCCAGATGGTAAAAAGTTTAAGATTCAAAAGGGATGTCATGTTCTACCCACATTGCGCAAGATTTGCCGCTTTATTGGCGTTCCAGAAGAAACTTATGAAACAGTGCGGCTTGCGCAAAGCCGTGCGCTCAACGATGCCAATATTGTTGGAACTCTTTGCCTTTCCATTGCGCCAATCGACTATGTTTCAATGAGTGATAATGCTTGCGGCTGGGACAGCTGTATGGCTTGGTATGACCATGATGGAGAATATCGTGCGGGAACCATTGAAATGATGAACAGTCCTTATGTGATTGTTGCGTATCTTGATAATGATTCTCCTTTTTATCCTTTTAGTAATTATGACAATGATAAGGATAGAATCTCTAATAAGCGTTGGCGACAACTCATTATCGCAAATAAAGACCTCATCATTGGTAATCGTCAATATCCCTTTGAAAATGATTCTCTTGAAATGGCAGCGCTTAAATGGACACGGGAATTGATGGGATCTCTTGGATACTCTTACGAAGACCAGCCTTCGTACTTCCTTAACAGTTGCCTCAAAAGAGTTGAACATGGGCCGCGTTTGTCTTTCTCAACTAATTTGATGTACAATGATATCTACGGTCAACGCACCATGTTCCTTTCTCCTACTTTTCTAAAAGATTTTCCAACACTATATACTCTTAATTTTAGTGGGGAATCTGAATGTATGCTCTGCGGAGAATTAATGCCATCTGATTCTGATACCAGCTGGGTAGTATGCGGCAATTGCCAAGGAGTAAAAGTTTGTAGCAATTGCGGTGCATATATCCTAGACGGTGATTCATATACAGAAAATTCTAACGGAGAAATTTTCTGCGAAAGTTGTATTTCTTCTAGCGATAACCTTGGAATATGTAGTTGTTGCCTTGAGCCTTATTATGATGATGAATTGGAATTCATTGAATATTATCCTATCAATGGCCGCTATCCTCATAATGTTTGCGCCTGCCCCAACTGTCTGCCTTCCGACAATTCCTTTGGACCAAAGGGTGAAGATGGAGATTATTCTGCCGAAAACTTTACTAGAGAAGGTATTGAATTTATTAAATCCTGCGGAGAAATTGTAAAGGAGCCTTATTAATGACAGAAGATATTATTGAAAATGGTTTGCGCCTTTACCTACAAGAAATTGCTGAATACCCTCTTCTTACGCCATAGGAAGAACAAAATCTAGTACAAAAGGTCCGAAAAGGCGATAAAGATGCCCGAGAGAAGCTAATCAATTCTAATTTGCGCCTAGTGATATCCATTGCGCGCACCTATAGAAATTGCGGTCTACCCTTTCTTGATCTTATCCAAGAAGGAAACATCGGACTCATTAAAGCCGTTGATAGCTATGACCCCAATGAAGGGAATCGATTCTCTACTTTTGCTACCTATTGGATTCGTCAAAAAATCGGTAGAGCACTTAGTAACGATTCCCGCAGTATTCGTTTACCCGCCCACATTGCTGAACTCCAATCAACCCTTAAAAATACTGCTTCTAATGCGTTAGCCTCCACCGGTAAAGAAGCTTCCCTTGAAGAGTTGTCAAATATGTTAGATATCGATACCAAAAAGATCAAAAATGCTCTTGAAAACGGATTTGAAATTTCTTCTCTCGATATTCCGGTGGGGATGGATGAAGAAACTACGGTAGGAGACCTCGTGCCCGATTCTTCTAAAGATCTTACCGCCATGTTTGAAGAGACGGAGGACAAGAAAACTATTCAAGCAGTTATTAATACCCTTTCTCCAAAAGAAAAGGAAATAATTGTTAAGAGATTCGGATTGGGCTGTGCGCCAATGACTCTTGAAGCAGTTGGAAAACAGCTGGGCATATCTAAAGAGCGTGTGCGGCAACGCCAAAACGCAGCTTTGCGCAAATTGCGCAACCCTTGTCGCAGTAATCTATTAAAGGATTGTTTTATATGAAAAATAACTTCTGCGAGAGCGCCGCATGTGACTACTGCTTTTACGCTGAAAGAAATGAGAAGTCAGAGATTGTCGGATGCGGGCACCCTCCAAAAAGTGCTTTAAGAGACGCACTTGCTATTAATCATGATTATTGTAGTAAATTTATTTGTGAATATGTAAAGGAGCATGGGGAATGCCAGAAAAAACACTAAAGACTTGGAGTATTAATGTTCTTTTTGCTGTTGCTATTGGAATTGAACTAATTAATATAATTCTCTCAATTATTAGTAAAAATCTTTTCGTAGCATTTTTCCTTTGCGTAATTGGAATCCCTGTCTGGATATTTATTGCTTCTTACCTTTGCGCAGCTATCCCCTTCTTGAAAACAAACAAATTTACTTTATATCTTGCGGAAATGATTCCAGAAGATGACAATGAAGATTATCATATTCTTCTGGGAGACGATAATGGTTTTATTTTGTTCAAAGGTAAAGACACGGAGGCAGTAAGCGCCTGGACCATTGATAACTCTATTTACGGGAAAAAAGTAAAGGATGTATGGGAGAGTTTATGAGTAAAATTGGCCTTTCTTGCCCAGAATATGGTTGGGCAACTTTGACAATCAATAATATAGAATATTGTATCTCTTATGTTACAGATGCGGGATGGGATATTCTTTTAGCCGCATATAAAAACTATATTAGTAAGGGCAAAGAAATTAACGTTACTATCATTGATGGTGAAAGAGATGGCAGCTTTTATCTTATTTTTGACAATAATAGTTTAACCATTTGCTCAATTGATGATAATTTTTGTAAACATTATTATTTCATTTCCGCAAAAAACCTTTTAACACAAATTTATGATTCCATTAGTAAACACGTTAAAGAATGGGAGCAGTTTTATTGTAATAAAGCTGACTCCAATAACGATATTCAACATTTACTAGAACGTATTAAATATGAGGTAATGGTATGACTGATAAGCTTTATATTTTTGAAGTCCATCGGGACCAGGTTTGTTCCATCTGCGAATACTATGAATGCGATGAATGTCCAGTAGAAAAAGAATACAGAAAGCTTCTTGATGAAGAATTTGGCAAGGATTTTCCTACTCCAATGACCATTCATGCTATTGATAGTGATTGTTTCACTACTAATCCTGAAAAATGGCTTGCGCGACGTCATAGAAAGGGCGATGTGCGCGCAAAGGCTAAGGCAAGAAAGGTAATTGTGCGGCAGAAAGATACAGGACATCTTAAAGATAATCGTAGCACAACTCGCCGCAAGGCCGCGTTGGAGAGCGAAGAGTGATTATCTATAGATTTCGTGATGAAAATGATAATGAGCATTCTATTATCATTAAAGATACAAAAAAAAGTGAATATTATCCAAAATGGAAATCGATAATGTCCGATTATTCTTTTACTACTGGGGAGCTTTCTATACAAATTATGGGTGGGGGATATGGCTATAAATTTTCTGCGACAGACTCTGTAGCAGAGGCAATTATTAGTAGCTGTTATCTTTATCCTACACCTAGAGAAGCGTTTTGTGGGTTTGAAAAAGATTATCCATGGATAAAATTCTAAAAAATAAAAGAGGTACTTATGAATACATTTATTATTTTCTTTGGTATTGGCTTTCTAGTCGCAACAATTGTTGTCCTTATGATTGCGCTCGCAACAGGTAAAAAGTTGACTGTCGTGCCCATTTTTGCGGCAATTAGTCTTGTTCTAATTATTCTGGGCAATTCTTTTGTAATTGTTCCTACTGGAAAAACTGGTGTGCGCACAACTTTTGGGCAAGTAGATAATGTTGTTGTTTCTAAGGGATTCCATTGGAAAAAGCCTTTTGTTGAAAAAGTTGCCCTTATTAATAACAAACAGCAAGACATCGCAATTGATACCAAGATTTGGGGAGAAACTAAGGAAAAGACTCCTGTTTTTGCGACAGACGTAGTTATTACTTATCAGATTAATGAAAATGCTTCCGCTTGGCTTTATTCTAATGTAACTGATATTAGAAACCTTCTTGATGATAAGATAGTTGCTTCTGCCCTAAAAAACGCAATGGTAGAGCTTAATGTTGAAACTGTGACTAATCGTTCTTATATTGAGCCTCTTTCAGTTGATAAGCTACAAATGGCTGTTAATGAAAAGTATGGCGAAAATGTAATTATTATTAAGCACGTTGTTATTAATAATATGGATTTTGAAGAGTCTTATAATCAGGCTATTGCGGAAAAGTCTATTGCTTCTCAGAATCGCCAGAAGCAAAGCATTGAGAATGAGACTGCTGTCGCCAAGGCAGAGGCTGATAAAAAGGTTGCTATCGCAAAAGCTCAGGGCGAAGCAGAGTCTAAGCGCATTACCGCAGAAGCAGATGCGCAAGCGGCACTTACCAGAGCCGAAGCTGAAGCAGAAGCAAACCGCAAGCTTAATGAGTCTTTGAGTGAAAATGTTTTACAGAACAAGGCTATTAATAAATGGGATGGTAGTTTGCCCTTTGTAAATGGAGATTCTACTACACCTATCATTAATATTCCTGTGGGCTAAAATTAAGAATTTTAAGATATCTTCTTTCTTAAATAGAAAGAAGATATTTTTTTTATATGAGGTGAAAAAATGTTATATGAAATCATCAATCAGTCTGAGCTGACAACGGCTGATTTAACTATAAATTTAAATAAAACAAGTTTAATAAAGTCTTTAACTTACTATTTTTTTAAAGATGGTGTTAAAGTAGAAAGTTCAGAAACAAGTATAACTGGTGGCCCTACTATAGCTAACTTTAGTGTTTCTAATTTAACTCCCTATTCAGAGTATAAGTTTTATTTTAAAGATATTGAACCTGCTGGATATCAAATAATGCCTTTTACTATAACTGCTGCTCCTGGTATTCAAAATATTTGGGCATACGTTTATGCGGCAACAGTTTATGGCTATAAAAGAGACAAAAATAATAGTGATCCCGATGCTCGTATTACTTATACAAATGATGCTGTCGGAAAAACTCCTGCGGCAATGGATTTCACTAATAATACTTTTAACTATGGCAGTTGGCAAGATTTCTGTGATACTGTTGCCTCTGGAGTAATGCTATCAACCGATGGAAGAGATATGGAGTACCTTAATCCAGACGATGTAACTAAGTAGATTAGCGATGGTTCAGATTCTAGTGTCGCAGATTCTTCCTTTGATGGCAACGCAATGGTCTTATTTAATAGCAGTTTTAAATGGATAAAACGCTGGGAAGATGACCAATATCAATATGTAAATATTGCTAATTAGTAGCTTGATGAAACATACCATGCTTATGCTTTCACAAATGCTAAAGGTAATGTTAAAGACTCTTTCGCTCTAGGAATGTATCATAGTAGAACTATCGCGAATAGTACAAAAGGTAATGTTTCAAGAAGCATCTCCGCAGCCGCTAAACCAACAGCATCTCTAACTGTGGCTAATGCCATTGATTATGCTTAGAATAATGGAAATGGCTGGGATATTATGTCTTATTAGCAATGGCAATATGTTAGAGATTTATTAGTTCTAATAACTAAATCTGATAACGTAGAATAGACTAATGGTTTTGGCTGGCATGGAGGTTAGAGTTCAACACATGTAATTAATAAAGCAGACAAACTTGGAGCTTTTTACGGGACCAAAACAGCAACTAATGGATACACAAAGACTTTCAACTTAGTAGATTTTTATGGAAATGTAAATACTTTAGTAACAGGACTTTCTTTATATAATGGGGAATATAAAGTTAGAAATACACCTCCCTATAATATTGACGCTACTAATTATAAGAGCACGGGAATAACTCCTTAGCCTATAAATACGAAAGCCACTTACTATTGGCTGACAGATTGTATTATTTATGATGACAATCTTTTGCCAGTTAGCAACAGTAAAACTGGTTCCGCAACTACTTATTTTTGTGATTAGTATCAAACAAATCATGCGATAACCTTACCGTCTGTTTGTTTAATGGGTGGGTATTATGGATCTTCAAATTATGTTGCTGGTGTATATACTACGAGTACTACTCTAGCTTACAATAATACATGTGGAGGCGGTACTGGCACACGCCTTTCTTATATTGACCCAACTTGATAAAGGAGGTTTAAAATGATTATTCAAGATTCTTGCGCTTTTGATATTCCAAAAGAATGGGATACTGAAAGTAGTAATACAACAGTTTATCATAATTATAATGTCCAAGAAGTTACGCCAGAAGCTACAGAGGAAGAGCCAAATCCTCAAAAGTATTATACTTATACTCAAGAACTCTATACTTGGTAGGAATATGCTAAACAAATTTTAGCAGAAAACCAAAAATCCATTACAGCTCTTCAATTAGCTGCTGTTGAAATGTATGAATCATTAAATCCAGATGAGGAGGAAACAACTAATGGCTGAGATATATGCGGAATTAATTAAAAAAGGTTTAAGAACAATTAACCAAGTGCCAAAGAGATTGCGCGAAGCTGTGCGAAAAATCCTAGATGAAGGTGGCATAAAATAATGGCTTTTTCTAGGTACGAAACAAATCTAGCTAATGAAGATTATGATTGCTATATCTATATAAATGGGTCATGGGTTCAAGTAGATCCTTATATTTATGACAACGATTCTGTACAAGGAGCTGCCGCAGATGTAGCAGCTGCGGATACTTCTACAACATGAATAAATGCCTTTATTACATAGCCTCATTCACTTGGGGCCTTATAATGAGCTTCATTGGGCTAGTTGTTTTTATAGTTCTTACAGCTTTTGGGTATAAAATACAAAGAAACGCATTAGGTTGGCGCATTGAGATTGGCTCCGGTTGGGGCGGTTTTAGCATGGGCCCATTCGCATTAGTTTGTAAAGACGTAGATGAACACCTGTGCGCCCATGAATTTGGACATAGCATTCAAAATTGTATATTTGGCCCTTTTATGATTGTTTTTGTAATGATTCCTTCTATTATTCGCTACTGGATGTATAACTATTAGTTAATTCATCATGAGTATGAATATATTTGGTTTGAACAAATGGCTACAATGCTTGGACTAAGATATTGGAAATAAAAAAAATGGAGAAGATATTTATTTATCTTCTCCATTTTTCTTTTTTATTTTTGCGGAGGAATATACATTAGGCGTCCTCCTGTAGCCGTTCGAGCTTCACTTCCTCTATTCCAAGCTGTAAAACAAAATAATCCAGCTCCATAATTGTTTCCATAACATCCAAACATTATTGGGTCAGCAATACTAGTTGTTCCTTTATTACTAGTATTCCATCCTCCAGTTCCATCACAATATCCATAATTAAGTGAGTCTATTCCTTTTTTAACGTATAAAGGGAACATTAAGAAAGGATAGTCTGGATCATATCCAACTTCAACTATAGTCGCTTTAGGTGGAGTATTCATATTATCAATATCAGCAAATCCAGTTGGAAATAAGTAACTTAAGGCAACCGCGTCTTGAGTTGAAGCAGTCGCATAATTTTCAGGATTAGGATAAATATAATATTTTCTGCCTTCTGTCCAAGTAACTCCATCAACCCAAATATTTAATTTGCCCCAAAGATCAGTTATATCTCTATATACAACTGAATTTTTACCATCATTTTGGTAAACTTCAGTATGATACGCAGTTTTAGTGGTAGTAGCTGCCATAATTAAAGCATCTTCTGAAGTATTTGAAACGTTTCCTCTTCCAATAATTTTTTGAACATTATTATCAGCATATTCAACCAAAATTAACATCTATAGAGCAGACATCATATAAATATCAAACTAACGCCATCCCTCACCAATGCTTCGAGCAAGTGTTCGAAATTCTGTTTTAGAAAATTCTTTTTCTAAAATTTTATTACTTGGTGAAGACTAGGTTCCTCCTGGACCAGTAAGATATGCGCCGACATAAGCATATTCTGCTTCATAACCATTTGATGTAAATAAAGGATGTATAGAGAATCCAGGGTGACATACCATAGAAATTTTAATTGAATCTATATTATTTTCTACCACTCTTTTATAATAAAATTTGGGTATTCTTACCATAATGCTATTGCCAATTCTTTCTTGGCGCATACCTTTCCATGGGTAATAACCATCAAAATCGCTATATCCAGGAATATCATAGCATCCAGATACAGCAATCATATTTCTTGCGTCATCTGTTCTAGTCCACGCGGAAGAAATCTAGTCATCTGCCGAAGTAGCTCTTTGACGCTAAATGCCGAAAATAAAACCAAAGTACAGCATTTCAGTTGTATCTTTTGTAATTGAAATAATTTTATTAATTTTATATCTACCACTAGAACCTTTTAAAATATAATCTCCAGCTTCTAAATTAGGTATCATAATTCCTTTACCACTGCCAGGGATAACACGTTCAGTTATTATCTGCCCATTTATTTTAGTCAATATAATATTAGCTCTTTTTTCAGTTGTTAATGTTAAAGAGTATGTAGATGTATTTAAAACGTTTGTTGTTCCAGTTGCCATTTTTTATTCCTTCCATAAAATAATTTTTGGAATAGTGTAGTCTTTAGAAGCTTGATTCATTGCGTATATATGGATTCCTCCATTATAACTTTCACAAGTTGAAGCTAATATTAATTCATCTAACATCTCCTAAGAAAAAATAACATTTGGAATCATATCTGAAGTAATTTCAGGAATTTTAATACTAGCTGAATAAGGATACTTTTTATAAATACTGCTATCTTGCCATGCGGAAGATTCTACTACAATATCTGTAAAAACAAGTTTAGAATTATTTATTTTATCTTTCAAAACATCTATTACTCTTTCTAAGTCATCAATTTTTGAGTTATTATATAAGATGCCCTTCTGTATACTATTTAAATTATCTGAAGTAATAGAAACTCCACTAGAATATTCTACTGAAGTATCTTGCGTAAATTTAGTAGGCGTTAAAGACATAAAAATAAACCCTCTTTCTTTACTTTTTTATTTATAAAATTCTTCCTATTTAAATAATTAAAATTTGCCCTTCTAAAAAATTTATGATATAATATATATAGAAAAAGTTAAGAGAATAAAATTTTCAGAAAGGAATGCTAATATGAATGAAGTATCTTGGAAAGCTACTCACGTGAAATTTAAAGATTTAGAAAAGGCAGCAGGACATAGACTAAAAGCATTTGATGAAATTAGAAATGGAATACCAGGAATCAACCTCTGTCTTGGCATTCCTTATTATGAATATAAAAAATATGGGATAATGAAAGCTATTATAAAGTTACAACTAGAAGATAAAGCTTGTATTTATATTAATTTCTAAGGGGATGATACTATGCCTTATGTCGCAAAAAGTTATGAAGGACTTCCAGTAGTAGAAGAAGAATATAACAAAAATGGCCGGACCTATTGTAAGGTACGTACTGCAAAAGGTACAGTTAAAGAAGTAAGAACTTATACTGAAACAGAATATAATAAAATGTATGGTTCGGTAACAGTATCTAAAACTAATTTGCCTAAAACCGAATTTAATCAGAAAAAAGCCTTAGGATTTGATAAAGGTTATATTACTATTTTTAAAGGTGCGGTTGCCGCAAATGAAGAATTCTTTAGTAAGAGTAATTCTCGTTATTGCGTTGCGTGGGGATGGTACATTGTCTCCACTGAAGATGTCCCTGAGTTACCTAATGGAGTAAGCGCAGTAAGGCTTAACTGGGAGGATGTCGCCGCAAATGATAAAACGCTTAAACCCATTGAGGAGGTTAAGAAGATATGTCAATTCTTACGGAAATGAGTAGGAGTAAAATGAAAATTATTCAGCGAGCTTATCAAAGTTCTGATTTTTATAATAAAGATAATCGAACAGATAACAGCTTTATAGAATCTGTTTGGGAAGAGGTTTACTTTCAGCTTCCTGCAGATAAAGCTTTTATTGTCTTAACAGGTAAAAAATTTGACAATCATTATTTCTTTATTTATCCTTATTATAAAAATGGAAGTAATCTTTATGATTACCTTATGGATTTATTTGGTAATGAAAGACTTATAACCACAATAGAGCTTGATAAATTACAGAATGATTTTCTTCATTCAGATGTTTTTGAATGTTCAAATCGATCTGATGTTGACTTTATTTTTTTAAATTACTGTCCATATGAAGATGTACATGTCGAAGTCACAAAAGATCTTGCTTATATGGATATCACTGATTACTGGTCTGACGGAATAAGAATCCCTTATGATTGTGAACTCTTTTGGTGGTTATACAACAAACTTTTTAAATAAGGAGAAATCTTAATGTCTAAAGTAATAGCTATTTTAAATCATTGGGAAGTTAAAATGTTACAAAGAGTTTATCTTCATCTTCAAGGATACCAAGAGACAAATAGAGTGGATTATATATTTACTCATAAGTTATGGAAACCTTCTTTCACAATTTCTTATAACGAAAAGACCAAAGACATCTATCTTAAAGCAAGAAATGAAGAAAAAGATAAAGAAGATTTTCTTATTCTATCTCCTAATGACAGTGATTTATATTATTGGATAAAACAAATTTATAAAGAGGAATTTTATGAAATTTACTAATAAACAAATGTATGCTGGAATCATTAGTAGACTTAGTGGCGGTCCATTTACGCATGAGTTACAACCTACTAACGAAGAACTTGTCCAATTTTGTCTGGAACGCATTGAACAGATTAATAAAGAAAATGAAAAAGCTAAAGAAAAACGTGCGGCAACCGAAGACGAAATGCTTAAAGCTGTGTATGACTCAGTACGTTCTGATGACTATCGGACTATTGATGATATCGTATCAGATGTCTGTGTGACCCATTCAGATGCGTCTGCCGCAAAGGTAATTAGTCGTCTTTCTAAGTTGGTTACTGCTGGAAAAGTTGAAAAAATGAATGGATTTATTATTGATTCAGAAGGAAAGAAAAGAAAAGCTATGATGTATAAAGCTATTCGGTAATTATATTATACCAAAAAAATTTCATTATGTCAATCTTCTGGACTTTAAAAAAAAATTTTGTTATAATATATTTGTAAGTTTCGGAAAGGAAAAAACGGTATGAAATTTTATAGAGTAAAATACATGGCAGTAAATGAAGATAAAATATTTCATGATAATATTGTTTATCTATTTTCACCTTTGAAAACTGAAAAAGATATTTCTCGATTTGCTTTTAATTTTTGGGGGAGACATTATCCAAATGGCTTCATTGTAAAAGATATTGAAGAAATTTCTTTGGAGCAATTTACTAAAGAAAATGAAGAAAATCTTCGTACAATGATTCTTTCTATATTCAGGGAGGAAAATTAAATGCCTAGTTATAGAAAGCCTAAATATACTATTGAACAGACCCAAGAACTTACTATGTTGGCTCTTGAGGTACTAGAAGATTCTTCTGTTGCTATGACTATTCAAGAAATCTGCGCCAATGACATGAATCTGACAAATCAGACACCGCAGAAAATGGCAAGAGTTCTTTCTAATCTTTGTGAGATGGGTATGGTAAAAAAGACCAAAAGTAAAACTAAGGGCAATAAAATGGTATATATGGCTGTGTCCTCTCTTGAAAATGCTGGATATAATGTAGATAATTTTGTTTGTTAGGAGGTTCTCGCATGAATTGGAATATTAAAGTTTTTGAACATTGGCAAGACCCCGTATTAGATGACTATCGTCATAGAATTCTTTGTATTGGAGCACAGGGTAGCCAAAATCATGCGAATCTTGCTACTCCTTTATCGGATATGGACACTGTAGCATTAGTATATCCAAAAGTAAAGGATATCGTTACTATGAATAAAGATAATCTATCTATTTGTCTCACGCGCGAAAATGGCGAACATATTAAGGTATATGATTATCGCTTTTGGATTAATTTGCTTTATAAACAAAACATGAATGATGTAGAGCTTTTATTTACAGATTATTGTATTCCAATTTTTCGTTCTGGAAGTCCAGATTGGGAGGATTTGTTATCTTTTCGAGAAGATATTGCTAGATATAATCCTATCCGCGCAATTAGGACTTCTCTTGGAATAATGGACAGCCGCATCAAAATTGCGGAAAATCATTTAACTGATTTTGATATTGTATTTAAACAGTTTAAAAATTGTTATTTTTTAGATTGTTTTATTGGCGCATATGTAGATGAATTACCCTATAAAGAATGCCTTGATTTTGGGCAATGTGAATATGAATGTTACAGAAATACTTCTGTAATAAATTTACTAGAATATATGAAATCTTATTTCCATTTTAGTGAAACACGTTATCAAAATTATTTACTTAATCATAAGGAAACAACCAATGAAAAAGTGCGGCAGATGCTGACTGAATGGTCAAGTGATCTGCTTACTTGGGGGATTAAAAATGGATGGTATCACAATTCTTAATACTGGTGAATATTTTGTAAGACGCACTGGTGGTTTTAATATAACTTTTTTGTTGTGTTTAATTTTATTTTGTGCGTCAATATTTGGATTTCTTGGGTGTTTTAAAGCTTCTTATTTTGATAGGCGTCTTATTGCTTTAGCATTAATTCTTATGGTTCCTTGGACTGTCGTGTTGATATCTTCATGGAAAGTTTTTGGTGGAGAAAAAATTACGATTCCAGAATATAAAGTAACTATAGACGACTCAATAACTTATAAAGATTTTACGGATAAATATAAGGTAATTGAACAAGAAGGGCAAATTTATACCATTATAGATAAAGAAGAGCTTGCCGCAGCAGAAAAGAAGTAAAGGAGAATACTAAATGGATGGTGTAATTGTCTTATCTGTTGGAGAATATATTGAAACTTTTGGTGGAGCATGGTCTGTTGCGTCAATTCTACTTTTGGTATCTAGTATTCTTATTGTAATAATGGGAATCATAACCTACTTTGGTTCCCGTCCTTCCGATTGTCTCATAGGCATATTCGCTTTATTTGTTGGTGGAGCCATATTTACTTGTGCTATTCGAGAATATAAAAATAATGGTTCAACAATTAATATTCCACAATATAAAGTTATTGTATCAGATTCAGTTTCTTATAATAAATTTATTGAAAAATATAATGTGTTAAAAGTAGAAGATAAAATTTATACTATTATTGATAAAGCAGAATATGAGACTGCCAAAACGGAAATAAAGGGAGATTAAAAATTTCTTTTGTTTTTTATAAAAATTTTTGTTATAATATATACATAAATAAAATGTACTTTGAAAAGTAAATAAAAGGAGAATTAAAATGCTAAGTTATATTTTCCCTGCTGTAATTACAATTATTGTTATTGCTATTCTTGCTTCTGGCTATGTTAAGTCGCCCCCTGATGTAGCATACATTATTTCAGGTCTACATAAAAAGCCAAGAATTCTTATTGGTAAGGCCGGTATTAAGATTCCTTTCCTTGAGCGCCTTGACAAGCTGGCTCTTGGTGCTATTCAGATTGATGTGAAAACCAAGTCCGCTGTTCCAACCGCAGAATATATTAATGTGCGTGTTGACTCTACAGTTTCTGTTCAGGTTGGTCGTTCTGATGAAATGATTGCTCTTGCAGCACAGAATTTTTTGAATGTCAATAGAGATACTATTGCTTCTAAGATTAATGATCTTCTAGAAGGTAATATTCGTGAAATTGTTGGCCAGATGAAGCTAACTGAGATGGTTTCTGATCGTAAAGCTTTTAGTGAAAAGGTTCAGGCAAATGTAGTTCCTGATTTGGCTAAGTTTGGTTTGGAGCTGGTCTCTTTTAATGTTCAGAACTTCTCTGATGAAGGTGGCGTGATTGATAACCTTGGTATTGATAACGTCGAGCAGATTCGTAAGAATGCTGCAATTGCTAAGTCTGATGCCCAGCGTGAAATTGCGGTTGCCGAAGCTGCGAATTCCAAGAAGGCTAATGATGCAAAGGTTGCTGCCGCAGAGGATATTGCAATTCGTAACAATGAGTACGAAATGAAGCAGGCCAGTTTGAAGCGTACTGCTGATACCGCAAAGGCACAGGCAGAAGCTGCTAAGTCTATCGAACAGGAAAAGCAGCGTCAGTTGAAGGATGTTGCTGCTACTGAAGCTGATATCGCTCGTCAGGAAAAGCAGATTGAATTGAAGGAGCGAGAAGTTGCCATTAAGGAAAAGGCTCTGGATGCTGAGGTCAAGAAGACAGCTGAAGCTGAGAAGTATGCTGAGCAGCAAAGAGCAGAAGCACAGCTTTATACAACCCAGAAGCAGTCTGAGGCTGATCTATACGAGCGCCAGAAGGCCGCAGAAGCTGCAAAGTTTGAAGCTGAAAAAGCTGCTGAAGCACATAAAGCAAAGGCAGAAGCAGAAGCCATTGCTAAGATGAAGCTGGCAGAAGCAGTACAGGCTCAGGGCGAAGCAGAAGCCGCAGCTGCAAAAGCAAAGGGTCTTGCAGAGGCAGAAGCTATTCGTGCTAAGGCAGAAGCAGAAGCTGAAGGTATGATGAAGAAGGCCGAAGCTTTAAAGAATTACGGTGATGCAGCCAAGCAGCAGATGGAACTGGATGCAATTAAGGTACTGTATCAGCAGTTGCCTGCTATTGCCCAGGCTATTGGTGAAGGCTACTCTAAGGCAGATATCCATGTAATTGGCAACGATTCTAGTATGATTGCTGGCAATATGATGTCTAATATCACTCAAATCGTTGAAGCTTTTAAGGGCTCTACTGGCATTGACCTTGGTGCAATTGCAAGTGGTATGATTGGCGCAAAGGTTATTGAAAAGAGTAAGGATTAATTAAAAAGAGTAAGGATTTAATCCTTACTCTTTTTTGTTTTTTGTAAAAATTTATGTTATAATATATTTAGAAAATAAGAAGGAGTTGCTAGATATGGACATTAAAGGAAAGGACAATAATTCAGTCTTATTTGAAGATTTAGTTAGTGGAGATGTATTTAAGTTTTCTGGAACTTATTATCTTAAAATTAATAGTAATTATTTTAATAATACTTATTGTAATTGTGTAAGTATTGTAGATGGTGTTCTAAAATGTTTTGCTAAAATCGATTTAGTAGAACCTATTAGAGGCTCTTTCGTGGAGGAATGATTATGCATAGCATTTCTGATACAGAAGTTTATCTTAAACGTATGCAAGTTGGTATGTATGATAAGTGTTGGTGGGTCGATAAGCTTTATCCAGAAGTAGATACAGTAATTGATTTTGGATGCGCGGATGGCTCTCTTTGGGAAGCAATTAAAGTACTTTGCCCGCAGATTACTAAGTATTATGGTATTGAAAATAATAAAGAGTTTTTCAATATCCTTGATAATAAACTTATTCCACATTATTCCTCCCTTGAAAGCCTCCCTGAAGATATTGATTGGGGCCGCACTATTATGGTAATGAATTCTGTCGTACATGAAATTTGTTACTATAGAAGTTTTGTCGAATTTATGGTTTTCCTTAAAGCAATTAGAGATAAGGGTGTACGACATATTGCTATTCGTGATATGTGTTATAATATTAAAGAATATGATTATTTAGATAATGATTTCTATGATAAAATTATGAATTCTAAATATAGCAATATGTTTAAACAATACCTTAATAGTTGTAATAATTTAGCTGATGAATACCTTGCTAATCAGGTTGAATTTTTCTTGAAGTATACTTATAGAGAAAATTGGGATAGAGAATGTGAAGAGAAGTATCTTTGGGATTGGGATTTCTTTACAGAAACAGCTATTGGTGATACTATGCGTATTGAAGTAAATCAACCATTTAGAATTGTTCCACAAATTAGACAGATTGAAAAAGATTTTAGAATTAAATTTCCTGATTCTTTAAACACTCATAGAAAAATGTTTTTGACTAAGGAAAATTAAGGAGTGATAATATAATGATTATTAATGTAAAAGATAATAGAATAGTTGCTAAAAGATTTATTGATCTTTTTATTGGAGATTTTTTCATGTATAATGGAACTATATATATTAAAGTACATAATTTTTATGTAAGAAATAGTCCAGAAGATATCTATTATAATAGTATTGACATTAATGGTAATTTTTATTATTTTTGTCCTTCTGATGTTTTAGTTAGCCCCATTGAAAAAATAACACTTACTGTTGAGGAGTAAGTATGAGCGATTATATTAATGAAGAAACTGCCTTAAAAATTTTTAAACAATGGGATGACATAAATCCTAACTGGACATCATTTCGAGTTAAAGATTTACTAATGAGTATTAATACTGAAGATGTAGTAAAAGTTCAACGAAGTAAATGGACAAGTGGGGATCCAATTTGTCCAATGTGTGGTGAAGATAAATTTAAAGATTTGGACGCAGATATTTGGGCTGATTGGAAGCCAAAATATTGTCCTAATTGTGGGGCAAACATGGAGGAAACAAATGGGGAAAAAGAAATATTATAAAAAGCCAGAAGCAAAACAAGAGCTTCCTGATACTCCTGAGAGACGTGCGCAGCTTGTTAAGTCTTATGAGGGACAGATTGCTTATTGTTATAAGCGCATCGCAAAAGCGCAGAAGAAGATTAACTCGAATAAAAAGCATCGCTGGTGGAGCACATCGGAAATGCTGGATCAGCAGGCCCATTTTTATGACAATATTGTGGAATGGCAAAGACGCATTGACGCATGCAAGAGCGGCGCACCACTTGATTTTCTTGGTAGTAAATTAAGTAAAGGTAGAGGAGAAAAATAATGTATTGGTATTTTATTTTTATAGCACTAATTATTGTTTTTTGTGGTTTTACTTGTTATTTTAAGAAAAATAACATTGATATTCTGCTTATTAATAATTGGCAGTTAATATCATATTCAATTATTATCGTTACAATTATAGTCATTTTTTTATGTATAATTATCATTCCTATTACATTTCACGAATTTGAGACTAGATTTGAGCTTCAACGGCAATTTTTCGAAGCAAACAATAATCCTTCTTCTGCGGCACAGCTTACAATACTTAATAAAGAACTTTTTGATTATCAAACATCTAAGGTAATATTTGGAAATTGGAGTCTAGTTCCTTATCGCGTTCTTGGTATTAGGCCTATTGGATATTAATAAAAAAGGAGCAAATGAAAAAAGATGATTACCCCGGATGAATTTGCGCAGTTGGCACAGGAATTATATGATAAAAACTCTGGATATGCTGGAGAATTAGGACATATGGAAATGGATGACCTAATTAGTGATGTACTATGTTCAATTGATCCTTCGTATCAAAAAGGCTTAGATATTTTATACAAGATGAGCGGCATTTGGTATGGTTAATATCTATTATTTAATTAGTTAAGGAAGATGAAAATGTCAGAGAAAATAACACCTAATGAGTTTATAGATATGGCAAAAGCACTTTATAATTCAAAAGATGCTACGCAAGAAGATATTGATAGACTTATTGAAACTACATTAGTTAGTCTTGATTTTAATTATCTTAATGGGTTAAAGATTCTTTGGAAAAAAGCTGGAGAAATAGAAGGAGAGCATTGGGGGATGGTGTGATGAATGAAGATTTTATTCGTAACTTTTGGCTAAGTTAGGAAAAGCCAAAAAGTTTACCTGATGGATGGACTTGGGTTAAAGATATGGAAAATATATTAACTTTATTAGAAGCTTATGAGGTACTTTATCCTGATAAGGATAAATCTTATTTGCCTCATTATATTTGTGCGCCTATTAAAATGAAAGATAGTATCCTTTATTGGTATGAATATTGTATCATAGAAGAGAATTTTATTCTTATTTGGCGTCCCTCTATTTGTGATCCAGAAGTAACAGAATCTAATATTCTTTTTGGCGGTATTTTTGAAGAAACCTTTGACGAATAGGAGGATGAAGATGAAGAAGACGAAGAAGATTTCTAATATTGCTTGCGGTCTTTTTAATATGAGACCTTTTTGGCGCAACTTTAAAGATATCCCTATCTTTTTAAAGAGGTTCGTTTTTCTGTTAAAGCATGGTTATTCTCCCATGGCTCAATGGGAAACTTTTGAATGGTTCATTTGCGTGATGCGGGAAATTATGCGAAATTATCGAGACCATCGTTGCGGAGATTTTATATTTTTAGATATCCCGCAAGATCAATGGACTGATAAGACAAATGAATATTATGATAAGATGATTTCTTTACTTGATAAGATGAGTGAAAATTATTGGAATTCAACTCTTGATCTTTCTCAAGAAGAAATTAAAAAGCGTGATAAAGAAGCCGCACAAGCGAAAGATGAATTTTTTAAATTATTTGCGGAAAAATTTTATGATTTGTGGGACTGAGCGGAGCTAATTGCTCCGCTTTGTTTTTTATTAAAATTTTTGCTATAATATATATAGAAAAATAAAGAGGAGTTGGAACATATGAGGTTGTGGATAGATGATCTTCGTCCTGCCCCTGAGGGATATAAATGGGTGAAGAGTGTGGGTGTAGCTAAAATTCATTGTTGTCAATTTTTACGCAAACAAAATGGTCGTCAAGTTCTTCAAATTGAAGAGTTTAACCTCGATCATGATTCAGGAAAGTACAAGTATGACGGTGGAGATTATATTGAGCTTTTGAAGTGGCTTGAAGAGAAGCAGCATATGAAGGATTGGGTAATTGATTCTGTATTTAAGATTCATAGTCAAAATGTAGTTGGTAGAAATAATATGGAAGCTATTATCAAGCATAATAATTGGAGGTTAGAACCATGAGAGGAAAAATTGACTTAGAGCCTTGGGAAATTAGTGAATTAACTCCTTGGTTTAAAGGAGGTATTTATATTCTTGAAAATACGAATGATTGGGATGAGCTTGATCTAACTATTATGAACATTACTCCTGACCAAGTAATCCAAATGCTTGAACAATTTGGATATAAAGAGATTAAGCATGAATACAGTGGACGGGAACAGGGTGCTTGGTTTTATTATTGCCATCCTGAGCATAAGGATTTATGTTTCTTTTATAGTGGGCGATATGATACCATGAATATTTCTCTTATGGAGTGAATGATATGACAAAACCGTATAAAATGACAGTTAAACAAATGAAAGAAATGCTTAATAAATTTTCAGAAGATGATACTATCTGTCTTTATTGTCAAGCAGCGCCTTATAAAGCTATTGCTGAATTATTAGTTTATGATAGATACTCTTTTGATTCTGAAGTTTTGTTATCTAATCAAGATAGTTTAAAGGAGGAATAATTTTTATGATTAAAGTTCTTGGTCAAATTCCTTATAAAAAGTATAAAATAGGTTGTCATAAATGTTATTCTCTCTTGGAATATGATAAAACTGATATAATTGAAGATGCTAATAAAGATTCCTTTTTACATGTGATTTTTGTGACTAAATATATTAAATGTCCAGTATGCGGAACTAAACTAATTATTAGCGAAAAAGCTACCCCAATTGACTAACTATTGGGTGGCAGCAGAATCTATTCTAATCGGTTATAAAAAAGGGGATGAAATTTATTATGTTTAAGTATTGGGTGACTGGCGATATTCATCGGAATGTAACAGTTTGTGCTAGAAATTTTAAGTTGCGGCATCCGCATGAAGAGCCAGATAATACTTGTATTATCTGTTTAGGAGACTACGGTATTAACTTGGGCGGAAAAGCATATGAAGAAGACCAAAAGTTGAAGCAAGCTGTTAGCTCTTATGGATACCATTGGCTCATACTCAGGGGAAATCATGAACTAAGGCCTTCTCAGGTTCCTAATATGAAGCGAGTATATGATGAAGAGCTTCAAGGATATGTTTGGTTTGAGGAAGAGTTCCCTTTGATTAGATATTTTGATGATTGCGTCGCAGAATACGTTATTAATGGGTATTCAGTTTTAACTGTTCCTGGTGCGTATAGCATCGATAAGTACTATCGTCTTGCTAATCGAGCTTTTTGGAATCCAGAAGAGCAGCTTACTAAAGAAGAGATGGCAGCAGGACTTGCGCTTGCCACTGGAAAATCTTATGATTTTATCTTTAGTCATACTTGCCCAATCTCGATTGAGCCGAGAGATCTTTTTCTTTCTATGGTACGACAAGAGGATGTCGATAAAACTATGGAAAATTATTTAGAGGCAATTATAAAGGTTACTTCTTTTAAACTCCTATGCTTCGGTCATTATCATGATGACCGTCTTGAGAGACCTTGGGCACAAATGTTTTATTATAGTTATGAAGCATTGGATGATATTTATGAAAGAATTGTTCACCCAAGAAATGAACCAGATTATTATCATAAGAAGTCACCTAATTATTATATGGAGGGTAATTAAATGGATGGAGTAACTGTTGTAAATACTATTCAAGGTTTTTATGGTTATGGTAAGGGCATTACAGCCGGAGTTGTAATTTTTTCTCTATTTACTGTAATATTTGCGATCGTATCCCTTTTTGCTTTTTATCGTCTTATTACTACTCAGGATTTTGGTACTTATGGTTTTCTTCTTATGATTTCTTTTGCTATGTGCGTAGCTGCGATAGCAGGTGCTCTTACCATATATCATAAGAAACCTATTTATGGTTCTCAACAAGTTGTTATCGTTGATGATGATGTAGACTTTAACGAATTTATGAATAAATATAAGATTATAAAGCAAGAAGGACAACTTTATACTATTATGGAGAAATAATTTTTGTAATTATAAAAAATTTTTGTTATAATATAAATACAAAGAATTGAGGAGCAAAGCTCTTCAAAGAATGAAAAAGGAGTTGTAAAAGTATGTATTCTATTTATTATAGTGCTACTATTTATGATGATGGCGAAAGAAAAGATAAGTTTGAATGTGGGGTTCTTACTGGTGTCAATAATTATGTTGATGCTATGAAAAAGATCGAGAGTTATTATGGTGACACTCTTGAAAAGATTGAAATTGAACTTTTTGATACTGAGTTTATGGTATTTCCTTGTGACAAGGGTCCAATGATTCACCAGATTCTGGAAGGTAATGCTTTTTGAGATGTGATAAATGTGCTATTGCGCATCTTGGACCAGATGGGCTATGTCCAATTTTTCATACAGATATGTATGGATAGAATGGATGTCCTATGTTTTGTCGCAAATTAAATCCTTGCGCAATTTGTGGCGGTCATATTATTTCAAATGCTATTGTCGAGCAAGATACTAATGATGGAAGATTTCATCAATTTTGTTCTTCTTGCGCGCAGACTGATAAATGTGGAATTTGTACTTTGTCAAAGGATTGCCGTTTTTATAATACGAGTGTACATCCAGAAGTACAGCCATATGTAATGAAAGCAGTGCGGCAAGGCTCTATGACAATACAGAAGCAAGAGATAAATGATAAACGCATTGAAATAATTTGTAAAGAGTGTTCTTGTTACAATCCTGATGATCTAAGCCACTATTGTCTAAAAGAGCAAAGAAATGGTTGTAAAAACTTTAAGGTCAATTGGAGAGACTAATGGAAATTAGAGCTAGATATAATAAAAATTCAAGTTATTTAAATAGCCGAACAGAAGCTAATAAGTGGATTGAGAAACATCATATTGAAAGCAGAATTCTAAGAGCCAATAGAAAAGGCAATAAATATATTCTTATTGACATTCTTTATGGTCTCCCTTGTGAAAATGATATCATTGAAATTTTACAGGAAGCCGGTTTTGGAGTTCTCCTAACTAAAGAATTGTACTATAAAATTGTTTGGGATAAACTGGAGGTATGACTTATGCGGAATTGGTTGACTAGTAATAAGGCTAAGGTTCATCAGAGAAGAATGAATAAATTTACTCGTTCTCTAAATCAAAATATTAAGAATGATGACCTTTGGAGAGGACGTTTTTATGTTCATCAATTGAATAGAGAGAGACATGTCTATGAAGACCATAGTGGCATGGAAGTATGGGTTACTTTAGAGTTCGTAGATAAGAAGACCCATAAGACTAAGGTAGTTTGTAATACTGTGAACTATTGGACTTCTTTTCCTGCTAGACTATGGTGGGAAATGAATAACTTTATTGTTGATGATGTTTCCGTTTGGTCAGAGAATCCTGCTCCTAATTCTAAGGAGTGGTTTGCGCAAATGGATTGGGTGGAGGAATAATTTATGATTTTAAATAATACTTCTCTTACATATGGCGTTTTTTTTGGTATTTGGGGAGTAATGTTAGTTCTTGATATTTTGAACAGATCTAAGAGATATGCTATTATGGAAGACGCTGCTTGGATATTATTTTGGTTGTATATGCTTTGTTCAGAATATCTTCCTACTTTTGGTACCATTCTATGTTACTTTGTGTTTGTGGTAATGTTCTTCTTATCAGGTTGGTGGAGATATAATAACTCAATCGAAGAAGGCAGTAAGGGTCCTGGTTATTTTATGTTTTTCTTGGATACTGCGGTAAGTGCTTTCTTCGTTATTGGTATAGCTGTTAGTTTACTAGCATAAAATAAAGGAGCTATTAAATTAGCTCCTTTATTTTTGTTTTTTATAAAAATTTTTGTTATAATATATATACAAAATAAAGAAAGAAATAAAGTAAGGAGCCGTGATACTATGGATGATTTGTTCTTAGGGTGGACTATGCGTCAACAGAAGATTAAGGATTTTATTGAAGTGCTTGCGGCAACTGATGACCCTAACAGTCCAGAGAACCAAGTGGATGCCGCAAGATGCGTGGGGCTTGATTGGAAGAGTTTAACCACTGATGAAATTGAATACATTGAGGAGGCTTTCGCAAATGGAGATTACTAATAAAGAAGCTGTTTTTAATGCTCTTAAAAATTATGGATGTTCCACTTCTAAGCAGATTGCGAATCTTATCCATCGCGATTATAATATTAGCATTACTCCTACTCAAGTAGCGGGCTCTATTCGTTCTTTAGTAAAAAGTGGTATGGCCGCAAGCTCCAAAGATGGCTATAATAGAACTTATTATTGGATTAATAATGATTGCTTTTGGGGAAATGATGTAGTTCTTGATGATCTTTCTGGAATTTGGAGGTTTAAGAAATGATGGATTTTATAGAAGAGTTCGTTGAAACTTTTATTGCTGCGTTTATAGTAATTCTACAATTTGTTATACTGGTAGGTGGTTTTGCCCTTCCTTTTATTATTTTGTATTACACTCAGAATCTTTGGACACTATTGAGTGGAATAATTATTATTCCAGTTTCAGTTGGCTTATTTAAAGCAATTGATTCCTTAGTTGCTATTTTCTAAAAGGAGAAATTAAATGAATTTGCCTGGAGTGTATAAATCATTCCTCGACAGATGGAAGGATTACCAAACAGTTCATATCATTTCTGATACTCACTTTGGAGAAAAGGATCTGGAAAATGCTTATTCTTTTCGTCCTAAGGCAGAGGACTTTGTTAAGCTAATTAATTCGAAAGTTGGGCGCAAGGATATTCTTATTTGTTTGGGTGATTGCGGCGACCTTGAATGTTGGAAAAAAATTCATGGATATAAAGTCCTTATCATGGGGAATCATGATGATGGGGTAGAAAAATATCGAAAAGTCTTTCAAGAAGTTTATGAGGGCCCTTTAATACTTGGTGAGAAGCTTTTGTTATCTCATGAGCCTATTTTAGGTATTAATTGGGCCCTTAATATTCATGGTCACGATCATCAAGGCCCTATTCGCACAGACCGCTATCATTTTAATATAAACTGTGACGCAAATAAAACTTACGAACCGATTAATTTTAATGCTATGTTGAAGAAAGGCATTACCACACATATTATTCCTTTACACAGACAAATTATTGATACCGCAACCGTTCGCAAAAGAAGGAAGGAAGCATGTAAGTGAAGGCGTTTGTTATAGTAGATATTAACCAGAGTGATATTTATAAACCGTTTGTTTGTTTAAATCAATCTGACGCCGAAGAAATGGTTTTATCTTTCTTAGAAGAAGAAGCATTTAATTCTTTTAACATTTGCTGCCAATTGGATGATCTTGAAGATTTTTATTGTGTGCCGACAAGATTTCTTCCTTGGGATGACAAGATTGGTATAAGTTGTCAAAATTGTGACAAGTTTATGTGTGAAGAATTAAAAGACATTTTAGATAGTTGTAACTTGATTTCTTTGAATCATTACGAAATTGTTGAAACTAAAATAATTTAAACGGAGCTAATAGCTCCGTTTTTGTTTTTTATTAAAATTTTTGTTATAATATTTATAGAAAATGAGGGAAAGGAAATGATAAGAGTATGTGTGATTTCAATAAAGATGCTCACTATTTTGTCCAACTTGGTTCTTGTACTGACTATGGATTTATTTCTATGGTAAATGTTGGAGATACTCATTGGGTAGAATGTAAATTGGAGCCTTATGAGTTTGATGGTTTTAAGTACAAACTATATACTACTCCTGTTGACCCTGACCTTCGTGGTGTAGAACGTCATCGTTGCTATTATACCTGCGATTTTAAATCCATGCTAAAATCTGGGGATATTATTGAAAAAACTTCGGAATCTCAGCATATTGAAAAAATTGAATGGATTGAACCTCTTTGCGGAGCTGCTTATATTCATTACTTCGCTGAAGTCATAGTTGATTGAGAAAATAATTGGAGCGAAGTATGATAATTTCTTTCATTGTAGCTTTTATAGTGCTTATTATAATAATTGCTATCCTCTATTTAACTGGTTTATTGATAAGATATTTCATTGCTAAAGATGTTTGGGTTGATGAAAACACAATATTTATTTCTTTTAAACAATTTAAATCTTTATATCAAATAGCTCCAGATAAGTGGAGACTTGAAGATACTTATGTGGTTTATAGAATTGATAAACCAGGAATCAAATATCATAAAATTACTGAAAATTGTTTTTTCAAACATTTTATTGATTATATTCAATATGAAATCTTTCTAAAGAAGTATAAAAAAGAACGAGAAGAACATATCCGAAATAATAATTTAGTTGTAACTTTAGTTGCTTGGCAAAGGGATATAGATGAATATCGCCAAAAGAGTCTTGAAGAGTTAAAGGCTGAACAAGAAAAGATTGATAAAGAAATATCAAAATACAAAATGGAAAAGATTATCTAACCTTTTCCATTTTTTGTTTTTTTAAAAAAATTTTGTTATAATATATATAGAAAAAGTTAAGGAGTATAAAAGAAAGGGATTGATAAGTATGGGATTGAGCGAGCTTGATAATAATTTGGGCGAAGAGAAATGTATTTTTATTTGGAGCGTTGCACTTTATGATAAACGTCGCGAAGGTGAATGTATTAGCAATGAGTTTTTTGTAAAAGAAGAAGCCGCACGAAAGTATATCAAAGAAAACAAGGATATGTGGGAGCAAGAAGGTTTGTTTTATACTTTTGGTAGTGAATATCTTTGGCTATAAAAGGTGAGTGATACTATGGAAAAAATGATTTTTGTAAAAACTTTTGACATGAGCGAAGCGAATCGTTACCTTGAAAGAGATTGGAAAGTCAAGTTTATTTATCCTGTAGTGCAAAATATTACTATTGGTAGTCAGGGGTATGGTTCAGACAGAGGTATGTATGGTGCTTATGTTGTTTTTGAGAAAGAGGATAAATAATGAAATTCTTTATTGACTTTGAAGCAATGCAATATAGTGAATATATTATTAGCATTGGATGTGTCAGTGAAAATGGTAATGAATTTTCCACTTTGGTAAAACCTTCTACAAAAAAGAAGCTTACTACTTTTATTACCGATTTGACTGGCATTACAAATGAAATGCTTGAAGGTCAGCCAAGTCCTGACACAGCTTTCCTTCTTCTCATGGAATTTGTAAAAGAAGAATGTGGCGATGAAATTCCTGAATGGTATTGCTATGGCAAGGAAGATAAAAAGTTTATTGAGCGTACTCTTCATAAGATGTATAACTTTTACGCAATTATTTTTGCGCAAAGTATTATGGGTAATTTACATGATTATTCCAATGATGTAAAAGAGTATTTTAATAACTTTAAAGATAATGCGCCTTCTCTTTTTAAGACTTATCTTTTTCTTACTAATCAAGATGATGATAAGCAAAAACATGAAGCGCTTGAAGATGCTCGAATGTTAAAAATGATTTGTGAAAACCTTGCTGAGAGCGCAGCTCCAGAAGACGCAGAAAAGGTTTATAGTATTAAAGTAGCTCCCAAACCTAGTCCGAATGTAAAAGGTGAAACTATTAATCTGCCTCAGTATGTAATTGACTGGACGCATCTGACTGGGAAGAAAAATATGTGGAAAGTTTGTCAGTTCTCTAAATTGGGTGGAGATACTAAATTCATTGCTCGTGGGCAAGATAGGGTAGCTTATTTTACTGATATTGATCAAGCTGTATTTTGGGTTAATTATTATCTTAGGAAAGTTTCTTTAAAGGATAAAAAGATATTTGAAAAAACTAAAACTAGTATTTATACTGCTATTAAACAGGGTAAAAGCTATTGCGGTATGGAATGGGAGAGAATAGTATGAGTGGACATTGTAAGTATTGCGGCCATCATGTAAATTTGGGGTCTGATGGAACTGCGTTTTGCCCCAATTGTGAAATTATTTTGTGTCCTATCGATATTGATTTTAGTAAGGAGGAATAAAGTATGTTGAATAAGAGCGGAGTTCGTGAGCTCGCTTATTTGGTTCGGATTGATGCTATTGAGCCTATTGTGGGTTCTGATAATTGTGAATGCGCCATTGTTGGTGGATGGCATGTAATGACCCGTAAGGGAACTTTTAAGCCTAACGATATTGGTATTTATTTTGAAATTGATTCTAAGGTAGATACTACTAAGCCTGAATTCGCTTTTCTTGCTTCCAAAGGCGGAAAGGTAAAAACCCAGCGTTACACTTTTGGTGGAAAGGGATTAATGATTTCTCAGGGCTTGCTAATGCATCCAAGTGATTTTGAATGGACTACTGCCGAGAAGGAAAATGATACCTGTTCTACTATGGTAATTGAGAAAGATGGAACTGTTCATTATACTGATGATGATTCTCGCTTCCTTACTTCTACTCTTGGAGTAACTTATTCTACTGCGGAAGATAATACTCGTAAGGCTAAAAATATTGACCCTAATGTTAAATATCTTTCTATGAAAGCACGTCATAAGAAATTTTTTAGTAATAAATTTGTAAAGAAAATGTGGAAATATCCTTGGTTTAGAAAACTTTGTTTCTTCTTTATGGGAAAGAAAAAAGATAAACCTCTTGGATTTCCTACTAAATTTCCTTTCGTGCATAGAAGTGACGAAGAGCGAGTAGAGAATATTCCATTCATCCTTAAAGATAAAGAACCTTGGATTAAAACTCAAAAAATTGACGGGACTAGTTCAACATATATTCTTGAACGAATCGGTAAGAATAAATTTGAGGAATATGTATGTTCTCGTAATGTGCGTCAATTGACTCCTTCGCAGAAAAATTATCATACTGATATTGAAGGAAATGTATATTGGATGATGGCAGATAAGTATAAAATTTTTGATTTTCTTAAATCTTATCTTATTGAAAATAATCTTGATTATGTCTGTCTCCAAGGTGAAACTGCTGGACCTTCTCTACAGGGCAACCCTCATAAATTTAAAGAAATTTGTTTCTTCGGTTATAATTTTATTCGGTCTGATACTGGACGAATGAATAGCATTGAAGCAGCAAAAATCTGTGAAGATGCCGGTATTCCTTGGGTTCCTATTGCTGATGAAGCGTATATCCTTCCTGACGATATGGAGACTCTTAAACTTGATGCTGATGGTCCTTGCCTTGTAGGAGAGGGGCCTCGTGAAGGTTGGGTTTATCGTAGTTATGACGGCAAGCAGTCTTTCAAAAATGTTAGTAGAGAATATCTATTAAAGCATTAAAAAATTGCGAAGGACAAACTTATTCAAAAATGGCACTATAATTTTTATATTATAATGAAAGAAGGTTTGATAATATGAAAATTATACCAGGAATGACATTTGGGCATTTAACAGTTATAAAAGATAGTGGAAAACGACAATAGAGAAAAATTATGTGGGAATGTGAATGTGATTGTGAATAGCATAATCACATTCTTGTTCGCACAGATGCTTTAACAACTGGTAATACTATTTCTTGTGGCTGTACTAAAAAAGGAAACAAAAATAGACGAGTAGATTTAACAAATAAGCGAAATGGACATTTAGTTGCTGTTTCTTTGCTGCCAAATGAAGAAAAATATAATTAGAATTTATTATGGATATGTTAGTGTGATTGTGGAAGAACTACTATTGTAAGTTCTGCTAATTTTTATCATACTAATTCATGTGGTTTTTGCTCTAATAGTAAAGGTGAAGAAAAAATTGAATAGTTATTACAAAATAATAATTTAAATTTTATTAGAGAGAAAAGATTTTCTTCTTGTAGATTTAAAGATACTAATAATTTAGCAAGATTTGATTTTTATATTCCTACCAAAAGTTATATTATAGAATTTGATGGACGACAACATTTTGAAGGATGGGGAAAATTAATTCCTGTTGAGAAAATTTAGGAGCATGATAAATATAAAAATCAATGGTGTAAAGATAATAATATTCCTTTAATTCGCATTCCTTATACACATTTAAAAGATTTAAAATTAGAGGATTTATTATTAGAAACTTCTCAATTTATTGTTAATTAAGGAGATTTAAATGGAAGAGTTAAAGCCTTTTCTTTATGAATATGCTTATGATAGAATTGAGCGAATGCTCAATTCTAATCCAGAGTATAAAGATATGACTGATGAAGATCTTTACCGAATTGCTTCTCTATTGGAGGATGAATTTAAGTCTTATCTTTATGAAGGTGATTTGAAGTATTCGCCCAAAATGTCAAAACACGAAGCCGCTGTATGGATTTTTGAATATATTTATGCCCGTAACATGGCAAGAAGGAGTAATTAAATATGGATACTATTGAGTCTTTGCTTTATGGAATTTTTAATTCTGCTAATTTCCAGCGTGATGTAGTAGGAAATGATAAAGTAGGAAAATATACTATTGATACTTGTGATACTTGTGATCAGGGTTATGAGACGGCTTTGTGGGATAACCATGAATACATCATTATTGTAGAGCGTTATCCTAATAGAGAGGCTGCTGAGATGGGTCACGTAAAGTGGTGTAAATACTGTGAGTCTAACCCAGAAGAAGCTTATAGTGTTCAGCTTGATAAGTACGAATATTTTGATAACGCGAGGAATTAAGTGGAACTGTAAGTTCCACTTTTTTGTTTTTTTAAAAAAATTTTGATATAATATATATAGAAAAAATGAAGGGTGATAATAAAAATGATTAATATTAGAAATGGGTGTTTTGAAACGAACTCATCTAGCTGTCATTCTATTTGTATTTCTAAGACGCCTGTGCGGTATTGCTATAATCGTATGATTAATTTTAGATTTGACGATTTTGGTTGGTCAGAGGAAACTTGCTATAACACAGAAGATTATCTGTATACAGCTATTGTTTGTAGTGATTTAACCCCAAAAGAAGTAGAAAATTATCTCGATAGGCTGAAGAAGATTCTGGACAAGTATGACATTGATTATAGTTTTGAGCCTTATAAAGTTATTTATTCTAAATTCAGTGATTATTGTATTCCTGAAGAGGAACACAGCTGGGGCGTTGGAATTGACCATGCTAGAGAAGTATTGCCTCTTGTCGATGAACTCTTGAATGATGAAGATCTATTGATGCGTTATCTTTTTGGCAATTCAGTTATTTATACAGGAAATGATAATGGCTGTGAGGCTGATAGTAAGTGTTTTTCCGCTTGTGACTCTTATTATAATGATGACGATCAGCTTGTGACAAATCCTAATTATCGCCCAGACAAATATGATTATTTCTTTAAGGGGAATTAAAAATGATTAATATTAGACGAGGTTGTTTCGAAACAAATTCTTCTTCAGTACATTCATTGTCCATGTGTATGAAGGATGAGTATGATGAATGGGAGAATGGAAATATTTATTATAACAAGGGTTCTCATTGGAATGGATATCCCGAATTTTTAACAAAAGATGAAGCCATGCGATGTCTTAAGGAAAACAATCAATATTCTTATAATCACATTATAGATGATAATCTAAACCATGAAGATATTGATGAAGTTTTTCGCGATTGTGGTATTTATTCTTATGACAAGTTCTATGATGATATAGATATGGAAACTTTTTATGACGAATTTACGACTCCCGCAGGGGAAGACGTTGTTGCTTTTGGGTATTATGGATACGATTGTTGAATAAGGAGACATTTATGAAGATTATTGGAAGATATAAGAATGGTAATTATTATGTGACTATGCTGAGTGATGGCACTAAGATTCGGGCTAATAAGCTCGATACTCTTGAACCAGAATTTGCGGAAAATTGTGATATGCTTATTACAACTGAGTGTAATGGTGGTTGTCCCTATTGTTATGAAGGTTGCTCCACTAGTGGTAAACATGCCGATTTGATGAATCTTCCTTTTCTTGATACGCTTCATCCTTTTACCGAATTGGCTATTAATGGTAATGACTTGACTCATCCACAGTTGATTCTATTTATGGAAAAGATGCGTGAAAAGAAAATCTTCTTAAATATGACTGTTAATCAAAAGCATTTCGAAGAAAATGTATTAACTCTTTTTAAGTGGGGAAAGCAAAATTTGATTCATGGTCTGGGCATTTCTCTTAATGAAGTAACCCCTGATTTTTGTGAAAATATTACTGCTTTCCCAAACGCAGTTATTCATATTATTAATGGTATTGTATCTGTTGAAGATTTAAATAAACTTCATGATGCTACAAATGGTGAAGCTAAAATTCTTATTCTTGGTTATAAGGATTTGGGCCGAGGCCAGGAGTACAATAAATCTCATTACGAAGTAATTCAGAAGAATCAAAAAGAACTTTATGATAATCTTGAATGGGTTCTACATAATTTTAAAGTTGTGAGTTTTGATAATTTGGCTCTTGAACAGCTGGACGTGCGGCGATTGGTGTCTGATGAAGATTGGGAAGTAAACTATATGGGTGCAGATGCTACTTTCACCTTTTACTTGGATGCGGTTAGGCATCAATTCGCACGTAACAGTTGTGCTCCCGCGGATAAAAGGTATCCTATGATGGATAATATTGATGATATGTTTCATTTCATCCAGGAGAAGGAGGAAAAAGTATGACTACAGAATGGAAAGACGGCTATAATTTTGCTCTAAAGGAAATTGAGTCTTTTATTGAGTTTATTAATGGAGACTCCGCAGCTGTAATTAACTTTAGAGTAAATAATGGCTCTAAAGGGGTAACTGATGAAGTCCTTTGCTATTTGAATGAAAGGAAGAAAGCTTAATGAATTCTGCTATTCTACAGGTTATTATATATTCTGTAATTATTTTTTATGGTGCGCTTTTTCTACGCCCAAATTATGAAAGTGATAAACCAAAGATTCAATATCTTGGTAACAAGAAAATAGATAGGGAGAGAAAAGCATGGGAGTAAATGAAAAAGTTCTAAGTGAAGTCTATTATAAAAATGGCTTTTTAGATGGTGCGATGGCGCCTATGTATATTGCTATTGGACCTCTTGAAGTAATTAAGACAATGAGCCATGATCTTGAAGCACTTCAAGGAGAGATTGAAACTTCTAGTCTTAATGGTTCTATTATTGATATTTATGAATATTTGCCTAACACTTGGGAAAAACCAACTTTGATTAGTCAATATGATTGGTCTTTAGAAGAACATAAATACATTAAAAGAGAAAATTTGAAAAATTAAAAAATTTATGTTATAATATTACTATAAAAATGAGGGGAGCAATAAATTATGGAATATCGTTTCAGAGAAGAATTTGATGAAGCAAGAAAGTATTGTATTAATACTTATGGTGTTGTATCTAATTTTGATAATGAAGATGATGAAGACGATTGGTTTAATTGCCCCGAATGTGAAGAGCCTCTGCTGGCTCAAGACTGGGATAAAGTAGAAAACTGGGAACCGCTGATGCCTTGGTCTGCTTGCCCTATTTGTGGTTGGAGCTGGCATGATGAAACTTATGGTAATTATAGAGAGGATGATGAAGATGATGTTGAATAAGTATGAAATTATGCGAGCTAATATGGATGAGGCTTTGCGTAAAGGAGATAAGCTTAGAAGAGAAACCTTGGGAGATATGGTTGCCGCAGTTGGCAAGGCCGCAGTTGCTGGTAAGACTAAAGTAGAGATTACTGATGATTTGGTTGATGATACTATGCTAAAATATAAGAAGGCTCTTCAGGAGTCTATTGACACTTGTCCTGATAATGAAAAGTATAATGATTTGCGCAATAAGTATCTCCAGCAGATGACAATTGTAAATGAGTATGCCCCCAAAAGTAATTGATGATCCTGTAGAAATTAAAAATACTATTTTCTATTGGATGAATGAGATGGGCGTAACTAAGTTTGATAAGAAGACCTTCATGCCTATGTGTAAGCAGGCCAAGATGGATATGAAAGTTGTTAATCAGATTATTAGGGAGATTAGTTAATAATGTTAAAAGGATATGATTGGAGCCCTAATACTAGCATTTTAGCTACTCCTTATAGGGATTATATTAATAGTTCTATTTCATCTTCTTACGTAAATTATTTAAATGATCATGATCTAATTTGGAAAGTTAAAGCACCTGAAAACAATTGTTCTATTGCTGAGACTAATCATTCTACTGTTGAAAAAAAGGAGAAAAAGGATAATAATATGTTTAATTTTAATAATATGTTCGATGGTATGTTTAAGGCTGTAAGTAATGGATGTTGTAAGATGTCTATGGACGGCCAGGTTGCTGTAAAGACTTCAACTGGCTATAAGACTTTTGATATCAAGAAGAACCGACTTGTCAATTGCGATAATTTTGCTTTTGATATGAATGGTATGTTTTGGGTTGTTCCTACTTTCAAGGTAGCTAAGGGCGATATTATCATGGTAAATGGAAAGCCTCGGGCTGTTATTGAAGTAAAGGACTCTTATATTGAAACTTTCTCTTATGAAGATTCTACTATTGATAAGATTGTTCCAGAATTTCATACTTTCTTGGGAAAGACTTACTGTTATGGTAAGATCGTTTCTCCTATCGCTTCTATGACTAAGAGCGATGAGGGTATGGGTAGCCTTATGAAGATGATGATGTTTAGTCAGATGTTTGGAAACAATAATGGAAATAGTGATTCTATGAATGGTTTTAATCCCATGATGTTTATGCTTATGAATAAGGATTTCTCTATGGGAGATATGTTTGGAGATATGTTTAATTTTGGTTCTGTGGAGAGCACTAAGGAGGACAAGTAATGGGTACTGGTTCTTGGACTTCCAAAGGATTCGCAGATTATACAGTATCAACCAGATGTGTAGCAAGCGCTGATGATTTTATAAATTGTAGTAATGTTTCCACTCAAGATGTCTTTAAAGTTAATACTTTGAGTGATTCCCTAAACCCTTATAAGATCATGCGTGAATGCCGAGACAATGATGAGCATCCCAATACACTTCCTGTTATTCTCGCGTTGGATGTTACAGGTAGTATGGGTTCAAGTGCTGTCGCCGTAGCGAAGCAGCTTGGCAAGATTATGGAATCTATCTATTCTGATAAAACTGTATCTGATGTAGAGTTTTGTATGATGGCTATTGGGGATTTGGCTTATGATGCGTCCCCCATTCAGATGGGTCAGTTTGAATCTGATATTCGTATTGCGGAACAGCTTGATGCTATCTATTTTGAAGGCCATGGCGGTGGAAATAATTACGAATCTTATACTGCGGCTTGGTATATGGGTCTAAATCATTGTGATTTAGATTGTTGGAAGCGTGGACGTAAGGGAATTATTATTACTCTTGGTGATGAGTTGCCTAATCCTTATCTTCCTAAAAGCGGAAGATCTAGTGGATTGGCTTTTGTAACAGGAGATAAACTCCAAGGTGATGTTGAGACCACTGAACTGCTGCCGCAGGTTAGAGAAAAGTTTGATGTTTATCATATTTCTGTAAATGATCGTAATAGCTCTTATGAATATAATAATCGTACAGGCAAGGTCGATACTCAGTGGCGAGAGCTTCTTGGAGAAAATAGCTATTTTGTTTGTGGTTTAAATGATTTGGGCAAGACTATTTCAAATATTGTAACTGGAAGTATTTCTTCTATTGTTGGAGTAAATAGTTCTAATGAGGTAAGTTGGTAAGCGAGGGAATCTCCCTCGCTTTACTTTTATAAAAAATTTTGTTATAATATATATAGAAAGTGAGGAAAAATGATGAAAGTATATATTTACGTAGATGAGAGCATTTTCTGCGGCGGCCATGGAATTTATGATGTTTGCGTAGTAGAAGTAAATGATTTTAAAGAAGCTCGTGAAATCTCTATGGAGATGGGCGATGAGCTTTATTATACTTATGAGCACATTTTTTCTAACAGCGATTATGATGAAGAAGACTGGTATGTAAATGCTAGTATTTGGAAAATCAAAGATGAATATCAGACTGTTTCTGTAAAAGAATTAGATTCTATTTGCGCCGAATCTGACTACAAAGATTTTATTAAAACTTATTGCGGAGAATGTCTTTACGAAAATCTATGAATAGAAATTGTCCTAATTGCGCAGCTCCTTATGATACCCAATTAAATAAGTGTTCATATTGTGGAACGAGTTATTTTGATTTATCTAGTATTGATTTAACATTAAAAGAACCTTTTTATTTAAAAATTAAAGCCCCTATCGGTGGCAAAGACTATTATATAACTCAATTAGTTCAACCCAATTGTGAGATGGAAATTGTAGTAGAATCTAATACTACATGTGCTACTGGAGGACTAGGAAATACTAAATTGATTGCTTTCCAAACAGTACCTTCTCTTAAAACAAAATTGAGTTTTGAAGCAACAAAAATAGTAAAAGAAGAATTTACGGCTGTAGAGGCAGAAGAATGAAATTAAAAATTGAAATAGAATGGTTGCTTTATAAATGGTTTGGAATTAAACGGAAATATCCTTGTGGACGTAAAAAAGGCGAGCATTATCTTTGCTGTCAACAGCCATGGATTGCGAAAAGATGCTACTTGACAGAAGATAAGAAAGAATGGCACTGTAAAGTATGCGATAGATGCCGAATGATATCAAATCATAAAATGTCTGAAAATTTTGATGAAGTTTTATGGGATTGAGGAGTTACTGAAAAAATATGAAAGATGTAAAAATTGTTATTGGCGCTAATTATGGCGATGAAGGTAAGGGCCTAATGACTCGGCATTTTGTTCTTGACGCAAAAGCAAAAGATATGAATCCTATTGTTATTTTTAGTAATGGTACTGCTCAGAGAGGCCATACGGTTGATTACTCTGCGGACAGTCGTCATGTATATCATCATTTTGGTAGTGGTACGGGTGATAAAGCTCCTACTTATTTTGCTAAAACTTTCTTGATTCATCCAATGGAATACCATCGAGAATATAATGAGTTAATCAATCAAGGTATTACTCCTCCTCTGTCTTATTTTGATCCTGCCGCAAAAGTTATTACTCCTTTTGATATGGCTGTTGATCACGCAACTGAAGAGTGGATCGCTATTGAAAATGGGGAAAGAGAATTTGGCTCCTGCGGACTAGGAAGCTGGTGTGCCGCAGAAGATAGAATCCCTATGGGTCGTACTGCTTATACTATCACTGATTTTATGAATTTTACCGCAGTTCCTTTCCTCTTGGAAGAGATTTGGAAAGATTGCTTAGCAATTCTCGCAATTCGTAAAGTCGATCTGGAAAAGACTTCTTTTGCTCATTTACTTAAAGACCGAACTGTAGTTATTAATAATTTTATTAATGATTTGAAATTCTTTTTTAAACATTCTGGAATGATTCCTTTTGAAGGATTATTTAATCATAGCGTTTTTGATTCCTTCATTTTTGAGAATGGTCAGGGATTAGGCCTTGACATGAATGTTAAAAATGATTGGCATACTACTTCTAATACAGGAGTTGTTAATCCTTATAATCTTTTGTGGGATAAAAATGATTTTTCTGCTGAAGTTTGCTATGTTACACGTTCTTATTTAACCCGTCATGGCGTAGGTCCTCTGGAAGAGATAGTCCAGAAGAAAGAAATTAATTCTAAGATGTATGATAAAACTAACATACATAATGATTTTCAGGGCAGCTTGCGATATGGTTATCTAGAAGACGCTGATCAGCAAGAACGTATTAGAAATGATTTTGCTAATGTTATGTTCGACCCACGATTTGGTTATTCTATGGCAGTAACTCATACTAATGAATTTGATTGTGGGAAAGATAACACTCAGTATTATAGTGATAATCCTTTTGAAGTAAAAGAAAGGACATAACTTGTATATTTATAAAATTTTTGTTATAATATATGTATAAAAAATAAGGAGTAAATTATGGATAAAGATAGCTTTGGTTACGTTATTAGTTGTTTAATTGTACTTGCAGCAGTTCTATTGTGCGGGGCATGGTTTGTGTCTATCTTGTGGAATTTTTTGATGCCTGAATTATTTGGTTTGGCTACTATTAATATTAAGCAAGCATTGGCGATGATGATTCTTTGTAATTGGTTGTTTGGCGGTTCCAGAAGTGCCATAAATGGAGTCGGGGGGAAGGACTAAATTTTCTTTTTATAGAAAGGATTTGGTATATATGCGAAAAGGAAAGGTTGAATACAATGATTTTTATTGCTTAAATTGCGGCAAATCTGTTGCCCTTCCGCGCAAAAGTGGACATCAATACCCTTCTGGACATCGAAAAGTTATTTATTGTCCTTTTTGTAGAGAAACAGTGAATCATGTACAATGTAAATCTTACATGGATGTTATCGAATTTAAAGAAGCATTCGAAAGGGGCGATTTTGTTGAAGAAGCGGAAGAAAGTATTAATTATGTCGGGCGTAATGGGCAGCGGCAAAAGTACATGGTGTCAAAAATGGGTTGTTAAACATAAAAACGCAGTATGGATTTCAAGAGATAATATTAGATTTTCTCTTTTAGGACCAGATGATGAATACTTTTCTAAAGAAAAAGATGTATTAAAAGAATTTCGAAAGGAAATTTATAAGGCTATTAGAAATCCTGAAATTGATTCTATTCTTTTGGATGCTTCTCATTTAAGCGATAAAGCTATCAAAAAGACTTTGAATTTACTTCCTGTGGAGTGTTGGACTTATTCAGAAGATTTTTGGTTTGTTAATGTACGGTTAGTAACTCCTTTGGAAATTTGTTTGGAAAGAAATTCCAAGAGAGAAGGAAGAGCTAAGGTTCCTGATAAAGTTATTAATGACGCTTATGAAATTTTTACCAAAAGCAAAAAGATGGAGAGTGTACGGCAGTTCTTGAATGCGACATGGGAGGTAACTGTATGAGTAATATTTGGTTTGTATCTGACAGTCATTTCTGTCATAATAAATCTTTCCTCTATGAGCCACGTGGATTTAATGATATTAATGAACATAATGAGACTATCATTCAAAATTGGAATAGTCTTGTTCAGCCTAATGATATTGTTTATCATTTGGGAGATGTTATGCTTAATGATGATGAACAAGGTCTTGAATGCCTTCAGAGACTTAATGGACGTATTCGAATGATTAGAGGAAATCATGATTCAGATAATCGACTCCTTAAATTTGCTAATTGCGTCAATGTCGAGTCTGCTGGGGATTGGTCCACAATGATTAAAGAAGGAAAACAACATATTTATCTTAGTCATTTTCCTACTATTACTTCTAATTATGATTCTGATAGACCTCTAAAAGCAAGGGTACTGAATCTGTGCGGCCATTCACATACAAAAGATCCATTCGCAGATTGGAGTAAAGGACTTATTTATCATGTAGAGCTGGACGCACATGATAATAAACCAGTGGCGCTAGAAGATATTATGAAAGATGTAAGAAAGAGGTTGGATGATTAATATGATTAGTGTTTGGCATTTACTTTGGATTGTTCCATTGAGCACTACTCTTGGGATGTTTTCAATGGAACTTATTAATATTAATAAGCTGAGAGAGGACGATTAATCGTCCTCTTTTTTATTATCAGCGGGGATAGTGGATGCCCGCGCCAAAGGCTATCATATCAGCCGCAATCCAGATTAAAAAGTGCTTTTAGAAATTTTTAATTGGGTAATAAGGAGTAAAGATTTTCCTTATTTTTTTATTAATAAAAAAGAAGGGAAATGTAAAAATGGCAGAAGAATCAAAAATTACTTTGAATGTAAGCTCTAAAGAATTATCAGATAGGATAGACGCAATTCCTACTATTGAGCAAAATATAACAGATATTTTAAGAGATCTTCCTGATACAATTAAAGCAGGAGTTCTTAAGAGGATGTTTGATACAGTGGAAAAATGCCAAACGACAGTTGGAACATATTAGACATTAATTAAAAATGCTAATGCTACTAGTAAACAAAATAAAACTACTATTACGAGTTTGAACAATAAACTTTCCGATACTAATGACCAAATATTAGCATTGCGCAAGCAAATCTTTGGCTCAGATCCAATTGGGCCTGAAACAATAGTAGCTAGAATCAATGGTAAAGTTGACAATAATACCTATTCAACTTTTATTACTGAGACAGAAAATAATTTTTCAGGCATTAACAAGTAGATTAATGTTTTAGAAACAAAAGATGATGAATTACAAGACGGAATTAAGAACAATGGTACATAGATTGAATCAATTAAAAAAACTCTTAATGGAGATAAAGGAAATAATGGAATTATATCAAAAGTAGAAGATTTTGAAAGTAGATTAACAACAGTTGAATCTTATCAAATTCAATTGGATACTATTATAGGTAAGGTTAATACACTTAGAACATAGGTTAAAGAGCTTCAAGATAAGTTAGGCCATTTATATGAATTAACAGGGCATGAACCTCCAAAATTTACTCCAACAGAAGATACTTATTCCATGAAGTCTGGGCGAAATTAAGTAAAGAATATTCGCATAATTTTAATGTATTATAGAGGATATAGAACTTGCGTTATATATTTTTAGAATCTTATTTTTGAGAAAGGAGTTTCCAAATGAGTGAAACTTGTGAGAAATTGCATGAGATAGTTTAGAAACATGAAGAGATGATAAAGGAGTTAACTTTGGAAATCTCTTCTCTCCAGCAAGAGATTGAAACATCTAATCATTATTTTTAGGAGCTAATCGATTCTCTTGCTGAAAGTATTGAAGGAAATTATTTTGTTGAATAAAAAAATTATAGCCTCCCTTAATTGGGAGGCTATTTTTTATTTTATTTATTAGTATCTTTTATTATAGAAACATTTACAACAATATTTTTAGTTGGGACAGTTTTTGCAGTAAATTGTATTCTTGTCAACATCTAATTAGCAAGACCAAGCTCTGCTTTTATTCCATTCTATAGATATAATTTTGTATCAGTGGGTTTTACTAGAATAACCCATTCTAAAACCATTGGGGATGCTCCAAGAATCTCATCATAATACTTTTTATCGCTACTCCAATCAGAAGGCTTAATTGTAATGGTTTTATTTACGATATATTCCTATAATACATTAGGTTCTGCCATTTTATTACCCCACCTTTATCCAAATTCTATTATTTACTGCGACATTTCCAGTTCCCCATGTTGCGTAATCAGGCACTGCAGAAATTGTTCCAATAGCACAATAACCTTTATCACGATATTCTTCATCTGTCATAATGCTCACTGTTCCATTTGGTCCTGCGCATACAGGCTTACCTATCGCTTTTTTAAATTCTTCTCTTGGTTCATATGGAATAGCTAATACACGACCAGATACCGCAATTGGGCATTTTGCGTCATCTGTTTCACCAATCGCAAAGCCAAAAGTATCAGAAATGACTGCGGCCGCAGGCTACATACGTTCTTTAGAGATACTTAAAGTATCATCACCATTTTCACAAACAATCATACCTGGAATAAAATTATCTTTACAAATACGATATTCAGCATAGTCATTCCAAACGGCTCCATATATTTTGCTGCCTTTAATTGTTCCAGAATTTGATATAGTATTTATTTGACACTTAAGGTGGTCTGCTCCTTGGAGCTCCATAACAGTATTTGTTCCATAATTGATTTTTAATGCACGGGCTCCCTAGCCATCATGATTTGTTGCTATAATGTAATCGTGAGGGTCTAGGGAGTGTGTCGCTGAGAATGTTATTAAAGGGATGTCTGTATGGATATTAGACTGTGTTATATTAGGATTAAAAATAATTCTTGATTTTGTAGTACTATCTGATTGTAAATTTAAAGTTCCAGATACAGTATCGCCAGTTTTTTTAATATAATTGTTTCCTTGCGTTGTAGTTAAATATTTTGATAAATCAATCGTATTAGCAGGAGTTGTCTAAACAAATGACAAAGTATCTCCAGCTTTTATATCATATGTGAAAGAGATATTATTTTTGGTATCTATGACATAATTACTACCATTACTATTTAACAAAATACCATTATGGAAAATCTCTAAATTAGTAGAGCTGGTAATAACTGAGCCAGTATAATCAGATAAAGGAACTTTAGTATTTTCAGCAATTTTTGATGTAACAGAATAATCTTTCCTTAAAATAAGGGGTTTTTCATTACCTTTTTTAAAGAATACTTGTCCATTTTGAGCAGAGGTTGGTAGAGTATCTCCATAGGCTTTAGCATTGGGTTTATTATTCTCAAATATTAAATAACTAGTAATAGGCGTTGTCGCAGCATCTTTTTTTACATAGTCGTTTAAAGCATCTAATGTATTATCACAAGCTTTTGGTACTCCATTTTCTAAATAAATAGGTCGATTTAATCCTCCTATGGTTTTAGTTCCTAGTTTATTTGATACATCTGCTGTTGTTGCTGTTGTTGCATTGCCATGAAAAGTAGAACCTTGAAGTTCTCCATTAGTATTAAAATAATATTTATCTCCATCATAATATACAATATATGGACCAGCAGGCAAAGTGGAATTACCTGCACCAGAAGGGTTTCCATCAATATAAATAGGTTTAGCGCCTTGGCCTGAAATATTTAATGTTAAGGCATCTGTAGAAGTATTTGAAACAGTAACTAAAGCTGCAAAATAGCCTTTTTGAGGAAGTTTATTTACACCATATGTAGCCGTTTTTGCTGGAGTGCCAGCATCTGTTTCTATTACAGGTATTCTATTGCTGTAAGTAGTATTTTCCCAAAAGTCACGCACCCAACCTTTTCCATCATAAGTGAACGGAATAATTGCGCCAGCTCTCCAACCACTTGTATTAGGGCCAGTTCCCATTTCCTAAGTGCCATAAAGGCGCATGGGTTTATCGCCTTTTAAATTAACATTTAAATTAGGACTCGCAACTGAATTAGAATTTGTAAATTTAACAATAATTCTTGCGCCAGCCGCAATAGTAAGCCCAGCAATAGTAACTTCTTTACTCTATGCGTCGGCGTCCGAATCACAAACACCATAATTCAGAACATTTGCGGTTCCATCGAAAGGAATACCATTAATAGTACGCGCAGTAGTTAGTTTAACGGCTCTGTCAGCTTTTTCTGCATTTAAACAAACTCTATTTCCAGGAATATTCTTTTCAAGATCAGTAGAAACAGTGTCAATATAAAATTTTCCATCGTCTGTGGTAAAATAACAATAGCCTTCTACTTTATTAGGTCTTTTTGTAGTTAAATCAGCTTTTAAACCTTTTTCAATTTTAAAAAGTGCCAATCTTCAGCACTCCTTTCTTTTATTATTCTATTAAAAATGAAATATTAAAGCTATCTTTTTATAAAATTTGCCCTAAAATAAAAATTATGATATAATAATTATGAAAAAGATAGGAGGAATAAATATGAAAGTATGTTTAAACTCTCATTGTTCTCCTGAATATCTCGAAAAAGCTGATGAAATTAAAATTAGTTATAAGGATAGAAATAAAATTATTGATTATGTTGAAAAATATCCAAAAGTAACAATTGTTCTGTCTTTGAGAGACGCTTCAGAAGATACTGAAATTACTTGGGAAGACATTAAACGATATCAAACTCTTTGTAAAGAACAATTCTTATTTGCGGCAACAGATAGTTTTCAAGTAAAAGAATGTTATAATAGAGGAATTAATTATTATCTTGATAGACCAATCAATAACTACGAAGATATTTATTGGCTGAAAAAATTAAAATCTAAATATATTTTAATTGAGGCTCCCTTATTCTTTGATTTAAAAAATGTTAAAGATCTTACAAAGGGTTTTTGCTCTTTACGTCTAGTCCCAAATGTAGCTTATTATGCAGAAAATATTCCAAAAGAAAATGGTATTGCTGGTTCTTGGATTAGACCAGAAGACATTGATCTATATGAAGAATTAATCGATACAATTGAATTCGAAAATTGTGATGCACGCAAAGAAGAAGCTCTTTATCGTATTTATAGAGATGATAAAAAATGGCCTACTGATTTAAATATTCTTATTACGAATTTAAATTATTCTATAGATAATAAGTATTTACCTGATTCTTTTGGGGATATGCGACTAAAATGTCAACAGAAATGTTTTAAAGCAAGTTATTGTAATTTTTGTAATCGTGCGGCAATCCTCTCTACAAATAAAGACTTTCAAAAAAGACTGAATGAAATGGAGAAATATGATGACTGATAAAGATTTTTTAATTCTTGAAGATCTATGTACTATGAATACTGACAGATTGTTTAAATTTGTAAAAAATTATTTGAAATCTTATAAGTTTAATGCTTTTAGTGGTGGGAAAAACCATTATGTTGCTTGGGGGAGTCCCATTGCTTTAGTAGCTCATCTTGATACTGTTTTTTCAGAGCAGCCAAAACAGCTTTTTTACGATAGGAAAAAAGATACTATTCTTGCTCTTGGAGGAGGAGCAGGATTTGATGATCGAGCAGGAGTATATGCAATTCTAAAAATTCTAAAAGAAACTCAAAAGTTGAGTCTCCCTCTTCCCACGGTTATTATTACTCTTGGAGAAGAAGACTGTGGTATTGGCGCACGAGAAGCTGGAGAAGAATATCAAAATACTGTAAATAGTCTTAATTATATGATTGAGCTAGATAGAGCTAATAAAAACGATTGTGTTTTTTATCAATGTACAAATCAAAAATTTAAAGATTATATTGCTTCATTTGGTTTTGAACAACAGCCTGGATCTTATACAGATATTACATTTTTAATGGAATATTTACAAATTTGTGGCGTTAATTTGTCTATTGGATATTATGAGGAGCATACTAATTACGAATATTTGCGGCCAAGTTTTCTTGAATCTACTATTTATAAAGTAATTAATATACTTAGTGATGCTGAGAATGTTGGAAAGTTTGAATATCAAACTCAAAATTATATACAAAAACATATCTGCGATAAATGCCATAAATTATATAGCATTAATGATTTGGTTTTAGTTAATACTTTAAGAGGAGAAGAAAAATATTGCGTTAGCTGTGTACTTGAAAGTTGTAATTGGTGTAGAAATTGTAAAGCATTAATTGATAGAGAAGAAACAGATGTTTGTCCTGTTTGTGGAGAGGATTTATAATGGCTATTAAAGGAACTGCTGCTAAAGAATATGTTACTAAAAAAATTCAAGAAATTTTTGGGCCAGATTTTTTAGGAATCGTTGATAAAAAATTATATATTAGTGTAAAGGAAAATGGCGAGAAAGTGCAAATTGCTATTTCTCTAACTTGTCCAAAAGAGAATTTGGAATTTGATTCAGCTCCAACTGTAAATAATGCTGATGAAACAGCTACCACAACACAATTTACTAAGAAAGAAAAGGAAACCATTGAAAAACTTATGAAGAGAGTGGGCCTTTAAGGTAAATTCAAAAAGATAAAAAATTATATAATTTTGATAATCATAAAATTTTTTGGTATAATATAAATGTAAGATAAATAATAAAAATTCGGATTTGATATCCTCTTTTATATATAGAAGATGTAATGGAGGAGCTTGTTCTAGGCAAGTTTACATCTCTCTTTTCTTACTTTAGAATAAATAGACTATAACCTATGATGAGTCTTTAAGTTCTTTTTAAGGTTTTTTCTACATCATAGTTTACATATATTTATGACAGTTTGGGCGAGTCAGGTTTATGCCACATACCTGCTAAGTATGCGTGCCAGAGATGGCACCGCTGGTTCAAATCCAGCAACTGTCGCCATATAGGAAGCATCTGACGTGAAAAGCGTCTACGCAGGTCTAGCTGCTGAAAATTAAGGTTGGGAGTTAAATTCTCGATTCTATGAACTTTATTGCATAGGTTTATAGGCTACTAGAACAATAGGGGTATTATAATTTTTCGTAGATGTCAGTGAAGCCCTATTTTTTACTGGGAAAATTATTAACGGGCATTAATGCCCGTTATTTTTTTAAGAGAAAAAGGAGATTTGTTATGAAGCAAATTATTGATTTACAAGAATATTCAAAAGAAGTTTATAAGATTAAACGGCTTCAAGCAGAAGCTGATGGAAGAGCTAGAATTATTTCTATCATGGTAGAATCTGGTATGAACAATTCAGAAAATTTTGCTAAATATTTTTCTGAATATCTTGACTATTGTGAAAAATTTAATATCGCAAAAAATGAATTTGTTAATAATACAATTGCCCCCAAAGTTAATGGAACTATTATGAATTGGTCTATTTCTTATGATGATATGGAGATTGTTTTAGATGCCAAAGAGGTATAAAAAATATTATTCTTCTTATACTGATGATATGAGCAGACTATTCCCAGAAGAAGTTGATCGAGATTTTAAAGAAATAACTTTTTAGGTAACTGATGATTGTTGTATGCGATGTACTTATTGTTATTAGCATAATAAAATGCATCATTATATGACTATTGATGTTGCTAAAAATTTTATTGATAAACTCTTGAATGATGAATTTACATAGATTAATACTTCCAATACTATTGGAGTGGCTCTTGAGTTTATTGGTGGTGAACCTTTGATGGCAGCTAAGCTAATAGAAGAAATTTGGGAATATTTTGTTTTTTAGATGATAGAAAAAAATCATCCATGGTTATTTTATTCTGTATTTGGTATTTGTTCCAATGGCCTTTTATATTTTTCAGAAGATTCTTAGCATCTTATTAATAAATGGCAAAAATTCAGTGATATTTCTTTCTCTATTGATGGGAATAAAGAATTACATGATAGTTGTAGAATTGATATTGAGGGTAAAGGTACTTATGATCGAAGTGTTGCTGCAATGGAAGCACATACTAAATTAACTGGCAAGCACCCTTCAACTAAAATGACTCTTTCTCCTGATAATGTTAAATATACTAAAGATGCTGTTATTAATTTATATAATTTAGGATATACTATAGTTAATCTTAATTGTATTTTTGAAGAAGGGTGGACATATGAACATGCTAAAATTCTTTATTAGCAATTAAAAGAGTTATCTGATTGGCTTCTGGATAATGACTTATATGATAAAATTTATTTAAGTATTTTTTAGGATGAAAATCATTTTGCTCCATTAGATGAACGTGAAAACAACAATTGGTGTGGTGGAGTTGCAGATAAGTCACTGGCAATAGACTGGCGAGGCGATTTTTATCCATGTATACGATATATGGAGAGTTCTTTAAATGGAAAGCAAAAACCTCTTTGTATAGGAGATCTTTCTCATGGTATGTAGGGAACAGAAGAGCAAAGAGAAAATTATGAGTTATTGTCCAATATAACTAGGCGTTCACAATCTACTGATAAATGCTTTTATTGTCCTATTGCTGCAGGATGTGCTTGGTGTTCAGCATATTGCTATGAAGTTAATGGTACACCAAATAAACGAACTACTTTTATTTGTGAAATGCATTAGGCCAGAGCTTTAGCAAACTGTTATTATTGGAATAAGCTCTATAAAAAAGTAGGAATAGATAAAAAATTCATTAATTATGTTCCAAAAGATTGGGCATTAAATATAATTACTGAGAAAGAATGGGAGGAACTAAATAATGAATGATGCTTTAGATTCAATTATTGAATTAAATACTGCAATTACTAATAACGATTTAGAAAAAACTAAAATATTAGTTGATAATATTAATTAGAATATTGATGATTTACATGAACGTTTTGGAGTAAAAAATAACATTTGTGGCATTATGGGCGTTTATGAAACTTTTAATAGTTTTCCTAATGATTCTACTTTATATGCAATTGAAAATTTAAGCGATATTGATTCGCTTATTGCAATTGAATTAAAAGATATTATACGTTTTAACAAAATTATGGAAAATAATGATCGAGAAGAAGCGAGTAGATTACTTAATGAACTACTGACTCAAGATAAATATTCTGCTATACAAATACGTAATATTACTCGCTTAATTAATTTTACTCAATAGTATGAACTATTTGAAAAATTACGAAAGAAGGTGAGCAACTAATGGCATGTAGTCAAGCCTGTGCTGATAGTTGCGGACAATTATGCGATGATAAATGTAATTTAGAGTGTTCGGCAAGTTGTAAATATGACTGTAATAAAACTTGCAGTGGGAGCTGCCAAAGTGGTTGTAGTGAAGGATGTGGCGCTGGATGCTCTGGAGGCTGTACTGGCTGTACTGGAGACTGTAGCAATTCTAGCGTAAATGATTGCGGTGGTTATTGCTAGGGATGTACAAATGCATGTGAAGGTTAGTGTACATATTTTGTGTGTAAGCTTGGATGCGCGTCTTGCATTAATGAATGTGGAGGATGCTCATTAGGATGTGGTTCTGACTGTGTTGGTTCTTGTGTCGGAGATTGCGAAAAAGCTTGTAATTATGGATGTAATGCATTAGCAACAGCTACTTTATTTGAAAATTTATCTCTTGAAGAGTATTTAAAAGCAAATAACATAAATGATATTATTGCTTTTGTTAATAATGAAGTATCTCGAAGAGGAAAAAACATAGATGTTTTAAAAGATCAAAATGTCTCTGATCAAGCATTAGCAACTTTAGCTCAAAATTTATTATAGGGATTATCGTTGATTTATGGCGAAGAAGCAGTCTCTTCTTTATTTAAATATGCACAAACCAATGAATCTATTAAAGAACTTTTAGGAAATATTATTATTAAGTTTGCCAAACAAGCTTATCATGAAATTGTTTGATTATTTTAAAATTTTATGATATAATATATTTATAAAATGAAAAAGAGGTAAATATTATTATGCATAATGGTTTTAATTAGATTTATAATATGACTCCAAAAGAGAATAGTAAGGCTCATAAAGCTAAAGAAGCTAATAAACGAAAATACGAAAAGGTTGTTTGCGCTAAGTGCGGAGCCACAAATGTGACACTTTATAAGACTTCTTTTGGGACATATAGATGTGCTAAGTGTAAAAATTCTTGTGAATTTAGACAAGAAAATGAAAATTCTTGAAAAATTAAAAATTTTATGGTATAATATATATACAAAGTTAAGGGAGCGCAAGAAATTGAAAAATGTTTTTTGCGCTCCCAGATAAAAAAAATATTTTGTACTTTGAAAATAACATACTAATTTACCTTAGTGATAAACCACAATATTCAATGTGGCTAAGGCATATTGGAAAGTGCTCGGCAGGAACGAAGTAAGGATACTTGCGGATACTGGACCGCTCCAGAAACAGTGATGTGATGGAGAAGAGGAGTAATCTCCCAAAGTAAAGATATGGCACTTTTAATATCGCATATTAGGGTAGAATATGAGTGGGTGGCGTAATAGACAGCTTATTAAATAGATAAGCCGAATCCAGATAAGGTTGTAGCTGGTAACTATAGCAAACTCTGGAAAAACCAATAAGCCATTTTGTCGTGATGTAAAAGAAATTTTACTATAACACTTGTATGCATCTCTGAGTAGGCTAAGACAAAGCATGAAAATACTTTAATAGAAAGAACTTGCTGAATGAAGGCTGAAAGGTGCGGGTAGTCACTCCCGTCAAGGTATATGGTGAAAACCTGGGGTAGAGATGTTTTGAGGTAGCTCCTTAAAGCACAGCCTCTATCTTCCTTGTGACCTAATAAATATGAAGGTATTATTAAGTAGGGCGAAGGCTCAGTTAGTATGTTATTTTCAGAGTATAAATTAAGTGGGTAGTTTAAAACAAAACATCTTCCTAGGTAAAGATATGTTTGGTTAGCGACCGGCACAAGCCCCACTTGATATATCCGGGTGTAATTCAGTTGCTTAGAATGCGCGATTTGGGTTCGCGATGCCGTGAGTTGGAGTCTCACCACTCGGACCAGATGGAAAAGATACCTGCCATGCTTGGACGGCAAAAGAAGGCGTTGAATGTAAGCGAGAAACATTTCGTGGTTTTTCGGGGAGCGACGTTATAGGTAAACCCGAGGTTTGAGTTACTTTGTCCAAACTCTAAGTATAGTCAAAGTCTAGGCAACAAAGTTTTATTATAGTAGTAAAGTTGTAAATTTGAAAAAATAAAAAATTTATGTTATAATATACATAGAAAATGAATAGGAGATATTGGTTCGACTCCTTTCTGAGGCTGAAAGAATGAAAATTCTAGTGTCGGTAGCTTAAAAGGTCACGGAAAAGCACTTGTTCATTTTTTAATATAGTCCCATAGCCAAGCGGTAAGGCACAGGACTTTGACTCCTGTATGCGCTAGTTCAAATCTAGCTGGGACTGCCATAAACATTTAAAAAACACGCGGATATGGCGTAATGGTAGCCGCAAGTTAAAAATTTTTGGACAACACTTAGAAATTTTGCGTGTTCAGTTTTTACAAATTATATCTTAAAAATAAAAGGAGAAAAAAATTTAATGAGACAAGATATATTAGAAAAACGTGAACAAATTCTGCAATGGATAGAAAAAGAATAGCCTAAAAGTTATATTTGTTAGCAATTACATTGTAAACCAGAAACTTTAAATAGCTATTTAAAAAAAATGAATATTGATTATGCTGGTCAATAGAATAAAAAGGGACAATGTAAAGGTGGCAATTTTTAGTATATATCTGCTATAGAGTATATCCAAAACAATAAATCTATTAAATTTGCTAAATTAAGAAGTAAATTAATTCGAGAATAGTTAAAACCTTCTTGCTGTGAAATTTGTGGCGCTTTTGAGTGGCAAGGAAAAAAACTTCCTTTAGAATTACATCATAAAAATGGTAATCATTTTGATAATTCTTTTGAAAATTTATAGATTTTATGTCCTAATTGCCATTCTATTCAAGATGGAAATAGTGGCGCAAATATTGGAAAATATGGCACTATGCTGGAAGAGGTAGACAATTCAATCTTAGAAGTTGAATCCGAAAGGAGTCCGAGTTCAAATCTCGGTAGTGCCACCAAGAAAAACTATTGCATTGATTGTGGAAAGCCAATCTCAAAACACGCTACAAGATGTAAGTCTTGTGCTTCTAAAAAAGACACTCCTGTCACAAGAGAAGAGTTAAAAAAATTATTAAGGGAATTGCCTATATTGCAGATTGGTTATAAATATAATGTCACTGACAATGCTGTCCGTAAATGGTGTGATAAATATAATCTTCCAAGAAAGGTTTCTGAAATAAAAACTTATACAGATGAAGAATGGGAACAGATTTAAGAAGCTGTCGAGAGATATCTCGTGGAAGTTCGAATCTTCTTATCCGCACCAAACGGAAAAAACTTGTTGCAGGCAAACTTACAAGTTCCCTTTTTGACCCCGCAAAATTAAAAGGAGAAAATAATATGGAAATTACATTGCTTGAAAATCGTATTCATATTCTTACTCAGCGTGACTCAGTAGGAAATGCTAAAATTATTAAGAAGCTTCAGCGCCGACTTCGTGCGGCAAAGGCCAAGATTTGAAAAATTAAAAAATTTATGATATAATTTAATTAAATGAATGGAGTTCATTTAAAAAGACACATACAGCAATATTTTTTAAAGAAAACATTAATTTTGGGTATTAATAAGTTTAATTTAATGTGTCTTGTAGGCTATCCTTTTAAGAAGGATTATTAACCTTAGCAATGCGGTAATGCGCGGGGCACCCTTTAAGGGCGAAAAAATACCGCAATATGCTGGATTAGTTAAATGGTATAACGAGGGATTTGTAACCCCTTATTAAAGGTCCGATTCCTTTATTCAGCGCCATTATGCAGGTGTGATGTAATTGGCAACATAATACTCTTCCAAAGTATTTTTGAGGAATCATACTCCTTCACCTGCTCCAAAAACTTAAAAAGTTCCATCTTACACATACTAATAACTCTGGGGTTGTGTCCAGCAGTCAGAGAGTAGTTTTCAGTCTGACAAATTTGGCGCTATAGTTTACGTTTGGTTAGAACCTCGGGCTTTCAATCCGAAGAACCCAGTTCAACTCTGGGCAGCGTCACCAAAAGAAAATTTGAAAAAGTAAAAAATTTATGTTATAATATAAATGTAAATAAATAGAGGAGCGAAGCTTCTCAAAAATAAAAGAAAAGGTGTTAAAAAATATGGCTCGTTATAAGTTTTATGATTACAATGATAAGGATTCTGGTGCTCATGTAGTTGTTTGTGTAAGTTCTTACGCAGGGAAGCCTGTTAAGGGTCGTGCTAAGTGTGCCCCTAATGATAATTTTAATCTTGATAAGGGTAAGGCTCTTGCGCAGGCTCGTTGTGATGCGGTAATTGCTGAGAAGCGTAGAAAGAGAGCAATTGCTAAGGTAACTGCTGCCTATAATGCGTATACTGAAGCTTCTTTTTATCTGGAAGATATGGACCAGTATGCAAAGGATTCTGTGTTTGCTTGCCGAGAAGCAAAGGAACGCTTGGAAGAACTGGAAAAGAACATGTGAGCTGGGAGCTACTGCTCCCTCCTCTAAATGGACATCAAACTGTCACGGCTGGCAGGCCCGTCTTGAAAGCGGTGCGTGGGGTAATACCCATGGGGATCGACACCTCTGATGTCCGCGGTATCATGTAGAGAGCCTTCACGTGGCGATACTGTTTTAACTAATCTCTATATAAAAGGTATTAGTGCGAGCAATCGTACCTAATAGATGTGTGAACACAGCAAGGTTGAGGACGACTCAATTCATAGGGAGAAAGACTCTTACAGCAACTATTTAATGATTAATTTTTGGGTAATTAATATAGAGTCTTGTTTTTACATTTTTTATAGAAACGATGTGGTTAAAATCGGTGAGATAAAAACAAAAATCTTCAAAACCGAGTCGTTTCAAAATAACTTTCGGAAGCAATTTTGGAAGCAAGCCCTGTCTACGGGATGAGTAGATGACCCAAGGGAAAAGTTTTAAAACTTCAGATACAGTTAGAAATTCTTTATTAGAAAAAGTTAATTATAAATGTGAAATATGTGGATGGGGAGAAAAAAATCCCATTACAGGGAAAGTCCCTTTAGAAATCCATCATAAAGATGGTAATCGAAATAATAATATTGAAGAAAATCTTTAGGTGTTATGCCCTAATTGTCATGCTTTAGCTCCTAATTATAAGTATCTAAATTCTAAAAAATATAAACAAAAATAATTTGTTCCTGTGGCCTAGTGGTTAGGGCGAGCGACTTATAATCGCTACATCGAAAGTTCAAATCTTTCCAGGAACACCATAAGATATTTATATAAAATTGCTTTTAATGATGGCGAGAACGAGGCTCATTGCATTTAATATAAATATCATATTAAGACGTTTACAGCAACTTATCTATTCTTGGCTAATATAGAGATTAATACGTCTTGTTAATTGAATATTGAGGAGGGTATCTATGACTGGCGGTAAAAATCGTTATTATTCATTTAAAAAAGCCAAAAGAGCAAAAAGAATTGATATGGCAAGAGGTTCAATTTTTGTAGAACATCCTTGGTATAATAACCTTCATCAATATTCTAAAAATAAAATTTTTTGCGATTGTTATTGGTGTCGTTGTAAAACTCGTCAAAAAGGTAAACGAGATTATTGGCGTATTAGTGATCGCCGCAAATTTGATAGATTAAACTACGAAGAAAGTGAGGTAGAAGATAATGGTAATTAAGCAATTTTAGAATGGTAAATATGTTTATAATTATAAACGATTTGTAGCCGATACAGATGAAGATGTCAAGAAAATTAAGGTTGACGTTAATGGTTCAATGATTGGCTGTGAAGTCTATGTTGTTACTACTGGAAAAACTTACATTCTTGGTAGTGGAAAAACATGGTATGCGGCAACAGGTGAAAAAATTGACTGTGGATGTAAAGATGTAGTTCCTGAATCAACTATTTGGGAACCTGTAAGTTCACCTGATGAAAAAAATTCTTGAAAAAAGAAAAAATTTATGATATAATATTTATGTAAGTTACATAAATGAAATTTATTTAATTGAGGCACTAACAGCAATATTTATTAATGATATTAATGGATCTATGGGTTATGAGTTCGAGTCTCATTGACTTCGTTAGAAGTTATAGTTCAATAGGTGGAACACTAGATATTATAAATGTGCCTTGTATTAATATTGGGGAGTAGCGCAATTGGCAGAGCGAGGGTCTCTAAAACCCTAGGTTGTGGGATCGTACCCCACCTCCCCCGCCATTGAGTGTCTTTAATGGCACTCATGGCGTTCCTGTGGAACGCATAGACGCTTACAGCAACTTTATAATAAATTCTAAAATTAATAGAAATTTTTTTTCATATTTTTAGCTCCTTTTTAAATTTTATCATAAAGCGTCTAGTTATTTAAGATAATGTCATAAAAAATATCTGGGAATGGCGTAATAGGTAGCCGCCTTAGACTTAAAATCTAATGGTCTATGACCGTGCCAGTTCGAATCTGGTTTCCCAGACCAATAGTTTTAAGACACATACAGCAACTCAACTTGGTTAATAAAAATTTTTTTCAGAAATTTTTAATAGGTTCAAATCCTATAAATTTAATGTGTCTTGTGCCGCAATATGCGAGTGTAGCTCAGTTGGTAGATAGCACATGCCTTTTGGGGGATTAGCTCAATCTGGTAGAGCAATGGACTGTTAATCCATAGGTTGTAGGATCATACCCTACATTCCCCGCCAAAGCATGGGGTCGGGAGTTCAAACCTCCCCACTCGCACCAGCCTTCCTTTCCTGTTAATAAAGACAGTTACAGCAATTTTTATAAAAAGTTTTAATACAGAAGATATTTGATTTCTTTTAATTAATTTTTCATTTAAACTGTCTTGTTTTTGAAAATTAAAAAAAATTGTGTTATAATATATACAGAGAATGAAAAAATGTATATATTATAACACAATTTTTTTATAAGGAGTTAGTAAGATGATTTTTTTATCAGTAATAGCAAGCATTATTATTGTTACATTAGTAGCTTTATTAATTTATTTTGGCGATCTTAGAAGTAACTGGGATAAACCTAATGAGTATGGTGCCGCAATTACTTTTAAAAATTTTTTAACTCTTCATAAAATTAATCCAGAGAAATGGTATCTAAAAGATTATAGTGTTGCTTATATAGACAAACATGGATTTTTTAAAGATGTATATTTCGTGACTTTCAAAGAATTTTATGGATATTATAAATGGCATAAAAAATATTCTAAAGAAAAAGCAATAGAAGCAACCCTTAATAATACCCAAGAATTAAGAAAAGAATGGGATGAGCTCTTACATCAAGAGAAAGAAGATGTCTTTCAACAGATTGATTATTCGAATATTGAACAGACGGGGGATATACTTAGAACTTCGTGGGAAGTGGAATAAAAATAAGAGGTTTACAACAAATTTGCTGTAAACCTCTCTTTACTAATTACTATATCTCTTTTTGTTTCGCATACTTCTTTACAATTCCTATCATAATCTCCACGGACTTATCCATTCCTTCCACAGTCGTATGCTCATAAGGTCCATGTAGTGCAAATGCTCCAATTCCAAGATTAGGGCAAGGAAGCCCCATAAAGCTTAATCTTGCTCCATCCGTACCGCCTCTTACAGGTACTACAATTGGCTCTAATCCTTCTTGTCTAATGACTTCTTTTGCATTATCAATAATATGCATATGAGGCTCAATCATTTCTTTCATATTTCGATATTGATCTTTTATCGTTAAGGTAACCGTACCTTTACCATATTTTTCATTTAACACCTTTGCGATATG
>ERZ1034920.128-NODE-128-length-58527-cov-22.198693_pt1 | contig 58527 bp, 56 predicted proteins | sample MGYA00520688_ERZ1034920 | MGnify/ENA primary metagenome ERZ1034920 (study PRJEB33766, sample SAMN09781785) | gut metagenome | biome: gut microbiome | host: Homo sapiens | place: Madagascar | study: EMG produced TPA metagenomics assembly of the PRJNA485056 data... | reverse complement strand
TCAACCATTTAGGTCGTACTGCTTCTCATCGTAATGCGATGTTGGCTAACATGGCAGCATCTCTTATCTTGAGTGAGCACAAAAGAATCACTACGACCCTTGCAAAGGCTAAGGCTCTTAAGAAGTACGTTGAGCCACTGATCACTCGTTCAAAGAACGATACCACCACTTCACGTCGTGTTGTATTCCGTTATCTCCAGAACAAGTATGCTGTTAAGGCTCTCTTCGGTGAGGTAGCAGAGAAGGTAGCTAACCGTCCAGGTGGTTACACTCGCGTAATCAAGTTGGGTACTCGTCAGGGTGATGCAGCTGAGATTGCTTTCATCGAGCTTGTAGACTTCGATGAGAACATGGCTAAGACTCCTAAGGCTGCTGCAAAGAAGACTCGTCGTGCAGGTCGCAAGGCTAAGGCAGAAGAGGCTCCACAGGCAGAGGCTGCTGTTGAGGCAACTCCAGCAGAGGATGCTCCTAAGGCTGAATAATTCAACTCTCAATATCAAGAAGCGCTTTCATCTAATGGAAGCGCTTCTTTTGTTTTAGGGATTTCCCTATTTTTTTTAGGGAAACTTTGTTTGCAGTTTCCTCGAAATGACTTACCTTTGCATAGTTTCTTAAAAGGATAGGTTATGAAAAAGTTTCTAATATTCGCGCTTTGCTCATTGTTCTTGATGAGCAGTTGTGACACCTATACTGGTAGTGGCGCCTATATGGGCGGATCTATCGGCTCTATTTTAGGTTCTGCTATAGGTGGTCTGAGTGGAGGCCCTCGTGGCTCTGATATGGGTACTATTATAGGAATGGCAGGAGGAGCAGCTGTTGGTGCTGTTATCGGCAGTCAGGCCGATCAGAGACAGCAGCAACAAGTGGAACAGTATCAGCGTGACAAGGCCCGTAGAGCTGAGAAAAGGGCTGCTCGTTCTCAGCAGCAAAACTCCATTGGTCAGTCTGGCTATGATCAGTCAGGTTATGGTCAGCGAGGTTACGATCAGCCTGTTTATGGTACGCCGAATAGTGAGGATAATTCCGATATCTTCGATTCTACCAATAGTGGTGATGACCGTCTTTACGATTTTAATGGTAAAGATTATGTAGGCGATTACAGCGCACAGCAACCCACTACTGTGATGCCAAGTTCGAAGATGGAAGCATTGGGGAGTAACTGGTCGTATTCTCCTACATTAGAGATAGTGAATGCCCGTTTTGTAGATTCCAATGAAGATAATACTTTGAATAGGAACGAGACTTGCAAGGTGATATTCGAGATAATGAATCGTGGCAACAGTCCCGTTTATGATGTTGTTCCTACTGTAGTGGAAACCACAGGCAACAAACATATCTATATTTCTCCGAGCATTCATGTGGAGAAAATCACACCAGGACGAGGCATCCGTTATACAGCGATGGTGAAGGCGGATAACCGACTGAAGAATGGTATGGCTCATTTCTGTGTCTCTGTGATACACGAAGGCAAGTCTATTTCAAAAGTCAATGAGTTCAATATTCCGACTCGCAGATAGGTCATAGGCGTATTTGTAGAAGATTGATAAAAGGTGACCTTTAAGAAGAAGGCTCACCGTTTAAAACAGTAACCCCCGGAAGTTTTTACATTTACTTTCGGGGGTTACTCTTTTTTGCCTCGTCCTATTTCAGGAGGCTATTTGTTTCTATGAACCTTGTGCTCATGCTCTGCATTAGTTGCCTTGCCGCTTTTAGATTCTGTGTCATTCCTGCTCTCTTTCCTGTTGAGCATTTTCTCCTCATCTTTCTTTGCATAGGTTTCTTTCGCCTTTGTTGAATGTACCACTTTTTTCTGATTTTTACCTTGGTGAGCTTTGCCCTTGGCAGATTTCGAGTTCCAGTGAGGTTCTAAGGTGTAGTCAGATTCTGCCACTTCAAAGTCGATCTGAGGAAGTTTCTCCTCCTCAGGACGGAAAGGAACAGGCTTTTCCACGATTTCTACCTTTACCGACGCCACACCTTGAGCAATCATGCCTATCTCTTTGGCGGCAGCCCATGAAAGGTCAATAATTCTGCCTCTTCCGAAAGGCCCCCTGTCGATGACCTTCACTATCACACTTTTATTGTTCCTCAAGTTGGTTACTTTCAGATGTGTTCCAAAAGGGTAGTACCGATGAGCGCACGTCAGACTGTCGTGATGTAGTCTTTGACCGCTTGCAGTTCTTGCTCCTGTAGCTCTTTTTGAGTAGTAGGAGGCTTTGCCGTGTTGTTTCTTCTGAGCCCAACATGCCGTGAGGCAGAAGAAGGCGAGCAAGGTAATGACAAATATTTTAAAAGTTATTCTGTTCATTTTAAGGGTGTTAGAATATATTATTGCTGCAAAAATAATAAAATATGTTGAAAGTTGCAAGTAAATATCAGAAAAACAGTATCTTTGCATGAGTAAAATAAAAGGAAATGGAGAATAATGTACCCCAAGAGTGGAATAAATTTTATTTGAAAGATGTGTCGTTCGTCAACTTGATGATGCGACGTATCTATAATGTGTTGATCGTAGCCAATCCATATGATGCCTTTATGCTCGAGGATGATGGACGTATCGAAGAGAAGATCTATAATGAATATATGGAGCTTGGACTTCGATATCCACCTACCTTTACACAGGTCTCTACCACCGAGGAAGCCTCAGAAGTGCTTCGCTCCACTGTTATTGATCTGGTTATCTGTATGCCGGGTAATGCCGACAATGATGCCTTCGATGTGGCACGAGATATCAAGAGCAGGTTCCCCAATATCCATTGCGTGGTGCTTACTCCCTTCTCTCATGGCATCACCAAGCGTATGGAGAACGAAGACCTGAGCATCTTCGACTATGTGTTCTGCTGGTTGGGCAATACCAATCTCATTCTTTCCATCATCAAGTTGATAGAGGACAAGATGAATTTGGAACACGATATTCAGGAAGCCGGAGTTCAGATGATACTCCTTGTCGAAGACTCCATCCGCTTCTACAGTTCCATTCTTCCCAATCTCTACAATTACATATTGGAACAGAGCAAGAACTTCTCCAAGGAGGCATTGAACCGTCATGCTGCCACCATGCGTATGCGTGGTCGACCCAAGGTGGTTCTGGCTCGTACTTACGAAGAAGCTCAGAAACTCTATGACAAGTATTCCAACAATACTCTTGGTGTCATCAGCGATGCCCGTTTCCCTTTGAAGAGTGCCGCCAAGGCCTTTGGCAATAAGGTGGAAACAGAGGCTAAGCCCAAGCATCGTACTGATACTTTCGGACGTGAGAAGTGTCCTGATGCCGGTTTGCAGCTTTTCCGCTATATCCGCAAGAACGATCCTTTCGTGCCTCTTATCCTTGAGAGTTCCGAGAGCGACAACCGGGTCAAGGCCGAAGCCGAGGGCTTTCGTTTTGTAGACAAAAACTCCAAGAAGATGAGTGTAGACCTTCGCCGCCTGATGGAGGAACACATGGGCTTTGGCGATTTTATCTTCCGTGATCCCAAGACCCACGAGGAGATTATGCGTATCCGCAGTCTGAAGGAGTTACAGGACAATATCTTCAAGATTCCCAACGACTCGATGCTCTATCACATCAGTCGCAATCACATGAGCCGTTGGCTCTGTGCCCGTGCCATCTTCCCCGTGTCGGCTTTCCTGCGCCATGTCACCTGGCAGAAATTGCAGGATGTGGATGCTCACCGACAGATCATCTTCGATGCCATCGTGCAGTATCGTCACATGAAGAATATCGGTGTGGTAGCCGTCTTCGACCGTATGAAGTTCGACCAGTATGCCCACTTCGCCCGTATAGGTGAGGGCTCCTTGGGAGGCAAGGGCAGAGGTCTGGCATTTCTCGACAATGTCATCAAGCGCCATCCTGAGTTCAATCAGTACGACAATGCCACGGTTCAGATTCCTAAGACAGTTGTCCTTTGTACCGATATCTTCGATGCGTTCATGGAGAGCAACAATCTCTATCCCATAGCTTTGAGCGATGCAAGCGATGACGAAATCTTGAGACATTTCCTCAGAGCGCAGTTGCCCGATACACTGGTAGCCGACTTCTTCACCTTTTTCGAGGCGACGAAGAGTCCTATAGCCATCCGTTCCAGCTCGCTTCTCGAAGATGCCCACTATCAGCCCTTTGCCGGAATCTATTCCACCTATATGATACCTTATCTTGAGGACAAGTATCAGATGCTTCAGATGTTGGCGTGTGCCATCAAGGGTGTGTATGCCTCGGTGTTCTATCGCGATTCCAAGGCTTATATGACCGCTACGAGCAATGTCATCGACCAAGAGAAGATGGCAGTCATCCTGCAGCAAGTGGTGGGTAATGACTATGGCACTCGTTTCTATCCCACGATGAGTGGCGTGCTCCGTTCGCTCAACTATTATCCGATAGGTGACGAAACGGCAGAAGAAGGTATTGCCAGTCTGGCTCTCGGACTGGGCAAATACATTGTGGATGGTGGGCAAACCCTTCGGGTATGTCCTTATCATCCCAACCAGGTGTTGCAGACTTCTGAGGTCGACAAGGCACTCAGGGAGACCCAAACCCAGTTTTATGCCCTCGATATGCAACATGTGGGTGAAGACTTCAAGGTGGATGATGGGTTTAATATTCAGAAACTGAGAATCAAGGATGCTGTCGAGGACCAGTCGCTCAACTTTATAGCCTCCACCTTCGACCCCTACGACCAAGTCATCAACGACGGCGTGTACGAAGAGGGTCGCAAGCTGATCACCTTTGCCAGTGTGCTGCAACATGGAGTCGTTCCCCTTCCCGAAATTCTCCAGATGTCCATGAAGTATGGTTCCGGAGCCATGCGCCGTCCTGTAGAGATAGAGTTTGCCTGCAATATCCATGCCGACAGAACCTGCGATTTCTATCTTCTCCAGATACGTCCCATCGTGGATGCCAAGGAAATGCTCGATGAGGATGTGGCGGCCATTCCCGACAGCGAGTGCCTGTTGCGTTCGCACAATTCACTCGGTCATGGTATCAGCGAGGATGTGGTAGATGTAGTGTATGTGAAGTACGACGACCATTTCTCGGCGATGAACAATTATTATGTGGCTGACGATATAGAGCGCATCAACCGCAAGTTCCTTTCCGAAGGCAAGAACTATGTGCTGATAGGTCCCGGTCGATGGGGCTCCAGCGACCATTATCTCGGTGTTCCCGTCAAGTGGCCGCATATCAGTGCAGCCCGGGTTATCGTGGAGGTGGCGCTGAAGAACTATAACATCGATCCCAGCCAGGGAACCCACTTCTTCCAGAACCTCACCTCTTTCGGGGTGGGTTACTTTACGGTAGATACCAATACCGGGGAGGGTGGCTTCGTCGACAAGGCTGTGCTCGATGCGATGCCGGCGGTCGAGGAAACACAATATGTTCGCCATGTGCGCTTTGAGCATCCGCTGCGCATATTGATGGATGGTAAGAAACAGGAGGGAGCTGTGCTCATTCCTACAAAATAGATGATATAGACAGAAATGGATTTAAAGACAAGTTATCAACAGCATGTGGATAAGTATGCTTCCGAGGTGGCAGCCTTGAGGCGCAAGAATAATGGCTTTATCACGGGCGAGTTGCTCTCGTTCGGAGCCATCCTTACTTTCGTGGTATGTTATATTGCCATGGACGAGGGGAGTAGTCGTTGGCTGTTGGGAGTCGTGTTGGCTCTCATTGCCTATTTCAATATCCGTCGTTTGGACGATAAGAACAAGGAGAAGATAGCCCATCTCTCTGCGCTCCTCGCTGTATATCAGAACGAGATCAGAGCTTTGGAGGGCGATTTCTCGTCTTTCGAAATGGGCAATCAATACCAGAATCCACAGCATGCTTATTCCTTCGATCTCGATGTCTTTGGCAGGGATTCACTCTTCCATCGCATCTGCCGCACGATAACCACGGGTGGCTCTGATGCCTTGGCAAGAAATCTTTCTCTTCAGACTCCTTTGAAGGCAGAGGAGATAGCTCGGCGTGTTGCCCTGCAAAAAGAACTTGCAGGCGACGAGCAGCAGGGTGAACTTTGGCGAATGGAGTTCCTGGCTTTGGGAGAGAAGAATAAAAAGCAGGTGCTTGATGCGCCAGAACCCGACAACTCTCACCGTCTTCATGTCGATATGGCGGCAGAACCAGTCAGAAGGGTAGTGGGTTATCGCAAGATTGATTCCTCTGCAGTGGCTGAAGCCATTCGCAAGGTTTCGGCAATGGCTGTGCCTGCGTGGTATGGTTCGAAGGCTTCGCTCCTTCTCGGTTGGGCATTCATCATCGGTGTATGTTCCTCGGTATTGCTTTCTGTCTTTGGCGTGGTTTCTGTGAACGTCCCCCTTTGGTGGGTGATGATTCAGTACATGGTAGTGTTCTTTGTCTGCAAGCAGACCTTGGATAAGATTGACAGCCATGGCGGTAAGCTCCGCGACCAACTGGTGGCTTACTCGCAGATACTCCAACTTGTAGCCCGTCGCCATTTCCGTAGCGAGCTGGGGCAGCAAATGCAGTCTACGCTTTCGGAGGCGCTTCCTTCCTTTGTTCAACTCGAGAAAATCCTCAAGGGGTACGACCGTCGTGGTAACTTTCTCGGTCTCTTCTTCACTGATGCCTTCATGCTGAGCGACTTCTTCTTGGTTCGCAGTTTCCTGAAATGGAAGAATACCTATGTGGTGAAGATGGAGGAGTGGATGGACATCGTGAGCGAACTGGATGCAGCCGTTTCGATGGCAGATTTCAGATACAACCATCCTGAGGCTACGGATGCAGAAATCGTCGACGGCTCTCCTGTGCTCTTCGAGGCCAAGAATCTGTATCATCCCTTCTTGGGAGCCAAGGCAGTGAAGAACGATTTCACTATCCAAGACGACAACTATTATATTATTACAGGAGCCAATATGGCAGGCAAGAGCACCTTTCTCCGTTCGCTTGGAGTCAACTACATTCTTGCCATGTCGGGTATGCCCGTCTTTGCCGGTTCTCTCAAGGTGTCACGTTTCCAACTCTTCTCCAGCATGCGCACCACCGACGACCTTACTCATGGCATTTCCTATTTCAATGCCGAGCTCTTGCGTCTTGAGCAACTCATGCAGTTCTGCAAGCGCGGCGAGCTTCGCACCCTCATCATCCTCGATGAGATTCTGAAAGGTACCAATTCCTTGGACAAGCTCAACGGCTCCCGACTCTTCTTAGAGGCCATCTCCCGCATGCCTGTTACGGGAGTTATAGCCACCCACGATCTGGAGTTGTCCCGAATGGCTGAAAGCTGTCCCGGGCGTTTCCACAACTATTGCTTTGAAATAGATCTCGGTACCGACGTCACCTATACTTATAAGATACAGCCGGGAGTGGCACGCAATCAGAATGCCACCTTCCTGCTGAATAAGATTTTGGAGAGAAACTAATCCTTTCTCTCCATAGCCCTTCGAATTGCTCCGTAACTTTCCTTTTTTCCTCTTGGATGAACACCCACATGAACAGCAAAACAATTCGCGCATGATTTCCATGCATTCTTGATGAATTTGTCGTCAAGATTATGGCGAATGGCAATTCTGTGAGCTATGAGTTTGGATAATTTTTACCTAATATTTGTTAAAAATCTTATGATTCGTAAGCGTTCTTTTTGTTTGGTGTTTTAATTTTATTACTTTTGTGCCATAAAAATAATATGTTCTCAAAATTGATGGCAAGAAAATAAAGAATCACATTATTAATTTAAAATTATTTTATATGAGAAAAAAACTTTTCAGTATGGTACTGTTGATGGCAGTTGCCATGGTATCATTTGTTTCATGTAGCAATGATGATGGAGGAACTCCAAAGTTAGACCCCCCCCTCAATTGTTCAAAGTGAGCAGACTTCAGAGAATCCTATAACCTTGGCTTTCTCTTGGACAGATGTTGAGGCAAGTTCATATACATATGAATTATCTACAGAAGCAGATGGTCAAAAAACAGTTGTGACCAGTGGTACAACCGATAGAACAAGTGTAGAGATTGTTGCCAGCAATACCATTAATCTTTCTTTCGGTACAAAATACACCTTTACACTTAAGGCAACTTCTACCACGGCAGAATCTGAGCTTGTCACTGCAGATGTAACTACTTCTGCAGCTCCTTTCGAGATGACTATTACTAACCTTTCTTATCGTGGTGCAACCTTCAATATTGTTCCTCAGGATCAAAATGCTTACTATCAGGCTGCTCAGACTGATTGGGCAAAGTATGCTTCTTATGAATCTGATCAAGCTTTTATTGAAGGTTATGAGTTTAGCTACTATCAGGCAATGCCTCCTCGTTATGTTCCTTGGTATGCCAAGATGGAAAGTTATTGTCAGAAAGGTAATTACTCTTGGACCACCCGTATTCTTTCTCCTGGTCAAGAGTATATATTTTATTCATACGGAGTTAAGTTCCAGACAGAGAATGAAGAAAATCCAGTCTTAGTAAATACTCCACTGGTTAAGATAAAGTTTACCGCTCCAGAATGGAAGGCAACCAGCCAAACAACCTTCCAAATTTCTTCTGTTAGTCAGACTCTCAGCGATGGCAAAGTGGTATCTTCTGTAAAGGTTACTCCTTCTAACAACAACGAGAAATATTATGTTACTTTCGCAGAGGATGATTATGTCAACAGTAATTATGGAGGAAAAGACTTTTCTCTCTTGATGGGACGTATGGGCGACCTTGAGAAGATGGGTAAGGTTAAGAATTACAATTGGGCTACTTCTAACCTTTTGAATACTGGTGAGAAAACTATTTCAAACACCGAAGTAGCAACTGCTGGATTAGGATTAGAGAAGAACATCTCAGCTGGTAAGAAGTATCATGTTATTGTTATCGGAGTAAGTGATGATGGCCTTCAGACTACTGAAATAAGCCGTCTTGACCTTACTGCACCTAATAACTAATCTGAGTTTTATCATTTTTTAGATAATGAAGATTAAGTTAAGACTTTTGTTATTCATATTGTCGTCTTTGTTGTTCGCAAGTTGTGCGTCTGATGAAGACGGCAATTCGTCTTCGCCTTTTACTGTTACGGCATCAGAAGACGATTTGGTCATTTCGAGTGAGAAGAATGCCAAGGTCCAGCTCAGTTTCTCTTCAACAGAGTCTTGGCGAGCCAGTGTTGATGTTGATTGGGCAACCGTTTCTCCTATGACAGGTGCGTCTGGAAGCAACACAATCCAGGTTATTTCTAAATCTTTTAACAATACCGGATCTGTTCGTACTGGAACAATTACTTTGACTTCGGCTTCAGGTAGCACGACCATCCACTTCTCACAGCAGAAGGCTGATGTCGTTAATTTAGAGAAAACCGCGTATAAGATAGGTGCAGAAGGTGGAGACCTAAGCGTGAAATTTTCTTCCAATATCCGAGGCTACAAGGTTTTGGTTGTTTCACAAGCCAATGCACCTACTTGGATCAAGGGTAAAAAAGATGCCAATGTTGCTGGAGATACGGAGTCTGGTGTGAAAGAAGGATTACAGGAGAGTGAATATCAGTTTACGATTTCACCCAATGACACACATGAGAGCCGCTCAGTCACCTTCTATATTAGAATTGTTAATCCAGACAATCATGATGATGTATATATTACATCAGGTATGTTCACCATAGAGCAAGAAGGGTTGCCAATAGAGACTACAACAGACTATTCTCGTAATAATACTATCAAATTGCTTCAGAAGCATACTGAGGGTAATGGTGTTCCTGTCATAATTATGGGCGATGGTTTCGTTGACACGGAACACAATTCTGGTCGTTATGACAAAGTGATGAATCAGACTATGGAGAATCTGTTTACAGAAGAACCAGTAAAGTCTTTGCGTGGATACTTTGATATTTGGCAGGTCAATATGGTCTCTCAAAATAATGCATTCGGCTCAAGTTACAAAACTGCTCTCGATTGTGTCATGCAAGGTGGTGGAAGTTCACGCATTCAGGGTGACTTTGATAAAATAGTTGCAGCAGTTAAGAATGTTGATGAGATGAAGGAACTTGCTCGTTTGCGGGAGGCACTGGTGATAGTAGTCCTCAACACCCCACAACGTGCAGGTACAACAAATTTTGGTATCTCTTTCAATGGAGAAATGAGTAATTTTGCAATTGCATATGTGCCTCTCATCAACAATGATGCAACAGGTGAAGAATATCGCTCGGTACTTTGTCATGAAGCTTTAGGTCATGGCTTGGCCAAATTGGTAGATGAATATGCTTATGAAGCTAACAATACGAGCCTGCCAACAAGCGATGTGCAAAAGTATGGCAACTTACAGAGTGCTTATGGCTGGTGTGCAAATGTGTCTTTCTCTGCTACAGAAACGCCATGGAGCCGTTTCCTGAGCGATTCTCGCTATCAGGTAGCTGATGCTTTTGGTGAGACTTTAGGTGTATATGAGGGGGCCATGGGCTACATGTTTGGAGCTTGGCGTCCTACTAATGACAGTATGATGTTTCACAACAAACATGGATTTAACGCACCTTCGCGCGAAGCGATGTATAAGCGTATTATGAGGACATCATTAGGCTCTTCTTGGACTTATGATTATGGTACTTTCGTAGAATTCGATTTGAGTCACTTGCCTAAACCTGTTTCTTCTGCAAAGGCTAAGGTGAAATCCCTTTCTGGCGAAGTCTTCCAAATGGTAAGTGAGCAACAACCTATGCTGGCATTGCCTATAATTGGACGTCAATAAAAAACTTTTTAAAGACAAAGAGATAATTTCAGAAACGTGAACTTGCGTGTCGTTCAAGTTCACGTTTTTTTTATTCCAGATTTAACCATTTGTCATAGTTTAAATGGTTACTGCGTCTGACCGAAAAATGCAGTTTCTATATGTTGCTACCCTTTTTCTAAAAGCAATACAATTCTGGCTTTTCTCTCTATACCCTACAAACATGATTATTTGCCCCGTTCAGGATAATAAGCCATGCATAAAAACGTTATAATGTTTTTAGAGAAGGGTACAAAGGCTTGGCTATCATCTTCATATATCAAGGATGGTTGCTCTGGCAAAATCTTTGTGCAAAGAATTTCCCGCTCTAAAAACTCATCAAAGCGTTTTTTGAAATAGGATAGGCACAAAACCCTTCACCCTTCATCATTCCTTTGGAATCCCCTGTGTTTATCGGGGTTTCAGAGGGTGAAGGGTACAAATTCACCCTTCATCACCCTTCATCCACCGTTCATTCTATTTTTTCCTGTTTGTTATGCACTCCACTTCCCTAATTTCCCTATTTGCAAATCTACAGTTATGAATTTGTTTTGTCAATTGCGGATAAATCTATGTTCTAAACTTTCGAACATAAGTTCTAAACTTTAGGATACAAGTTCTGAACTTTCGAACATAAGTTCTAAACTTTCGAACATAGATTTTGTAGGCTTAAAAAAACATTTATATAGTATAAGAAAAATATTTCGAACTGTACGGTTGAAATTCCTCAATACGCCCTTCTAAGAGCTTCTGGGCTTTCAGCCCGTGCCAGCCTACAGGTCGAAAATATTTCTGTGTTTTAAGGATTTCTGTTGACCACTCTTTGCGTTTTTTTAAAATGTGAGTTGACTCGGTTATTACTTATTTGTAATTTACGTTGACTGACTTCATTTTAGTCATATTCATAGTTGACTGCTTATGCAGTAGTAGCATCAGTTTGCCGGAATCTGAAAATGGCAAAAAGTTGAAGGGTGGAGGGCTTTTTCGTAATCCATTTTTATAAATACTGATGCAGTAAAAATGCCTACTTATGGCACAATAGTGCCCAGCGAAGAGCAGTATTGTGCCCTTTAAGGAGCACTTTTCTGTCTAAGGAAGTTATATGTTTTTAGCGCGCTGTTTCTTATCCCGAACAGAGGCTTTATGGGCTTTTATTTGTATAGTTGTGCTTTCAAATAAGAGCCCAGAGTCTTAGCTTATAATATCTCCATCGCGATGGCTGCACACGCTTCCGCATCTGCCAGAGCATGATGGTGTTTTGTTAAATCATAGCCGCAACGGGCTGCGATAATATCGAGGGTGTGACTGCCTTGGGGCCACACTTTGCGAGATGCCACGCAAGTGCAGTAGAACTCATAGTCGGGATAGTCCATCTGATAGACGCGGAAGACAGCCTTCAGACAACTTTCATCAAAAGCCTTGTTGTGAGCTACGAGAGGGAGCCCTGTTATCTTGGGTTCTATCTGCTTCCATACATCGGAGAAGACAGGAGCCTCTTCCGTATCAGCGGCGCAGAGACCATGCACCTTACTGCACCAGTAGTTGTAATACTCCGGTTCGGGCTTGATGAGAGAGTAGAACTTGTCTACTATCTCTCCGCCACGTACTATGACAATACCTACAGAGCATACCGATGATCGCTCGTTGTTGGCTGTCTCAAAATCTATTGCTGCAAAATCTTTCATGTTGTAACTTGTTCGTTTGTATGGTGCATTGTCATGCTATGCCGTTTCCCGACATCACAGCAAGCCGTGTATTGAAGTTTTCTGTGGAATAAAAACTATCTATATTATAGGTAACGTTTTGACCGTACAGATATTGCTATGATAAGTCTATTTTTGTAGGCTAAAATGATAATTTTTATAGTATAACGGTTAGACTTTTCCAGTATTAATCAAACGATTCACAGGGATTTAAGGCTGATGGCATAAGTATAGCGTTTGGAGTCTGCCTGAAAATATGTTAATAATCGGGATTTGTGGGCTGATAGCATACGGAATGTAAAAACGCACAGAGTGGAGCAGGAGTGTTCCAGTATTTCCATTATGAAGAGAAATGATGGTTTTGGAAGGTTGTTGCAAAGAAAACTCCTTTTGATAAAATATTTTTTGCGATTTGACGTTATATACTAATAATCGTTTTTTTAGAAGAAAAATAAATAATAATGTCAATAGAACAACAGAAAACAAAAGACAGAAATTATCTTGTTCCTTTTGTATTGGTAACGTCGCTCTTTTTCTTGTGGGGCTTCGCTCGTGCCATTCTGGATGTGCTCAACAAGCACTTCCAGAATGCTTTGCATATCAGTATCACTCACTCTGCTTTGATTCAGGTCACCACCTATTTGGGTTATTTCCTCATGGCGATACCTGCGGGCATCTTTATCAATCGCTATGGCTATCGTCGTGGTGTGGTCTTCGGACTGATGCTTTTCGGCATCGGTTCCCTGCTGTTTATCCCCGGCGCTTCGGTAGGTAGTTTCTATGCCTTTCTGTTTTGCCTGTTCATCATCGGTTGCGGACTGGTGTTCTTAGAGACGGCAGCCAATCCCTATGTCACCGAGTTGGGCAGCAAGGAGACGGCGACAAGTCGCCTCAACCTGTCCCAGTCGTTCAACGGATTGGGCGGCATCTTCGCCACGTTCTGCATCGGTCAGTTTCTCTTCAACAATACTGAGGAAGGTGGCAATGTGGTGGTGCCTTATACCATCTTGGGTGTCTTGGTGCTTGCCATAGCCGTAGTCTTCTCGCGTGTCAACCTGCCCGAAATCAGTCATGAGCAGACATCAGAGGACAGGGAGCGCGGTTCCAATATCCGCAAGCTCTTCACCCATCACAAGATGTTTGTCTTTGGCCTTTTTGCCTTGCTGAGTTATGAGGTGGCTGAGATTTCCATCAACAGTTATTTCATCAACTTCGTCACCGGCATGCACTGGATGTCCGACCGCACAGCCTCATTGGTGTTGACGGGGGCTTTGGCTTTCTTTATGGTAGGTCGCTTCTTGGGCAGTTGGGTGATGCGCCATGTGGCAGCTACCACGATGCTCCTTGTTTGTGCTGTGGGTTGCGTGGTGTGCAATGTCTTGGTCTTGTGCTGTTTAGGCAAAGTGTCTTTGGTGGCATTGTTGTGCAACTATCTCTTCGAGGCTATCATGTTCCCCACCATCTTCTCGATAGCCCTTGTAGGATTGGGCAATCTTACCAAGAGCGCCTCCTCGCTTCTGATGATGACCCCTATAGGTGGCTGTGGCTTCCTTCTGATGGGGCTCATTGCCGACCGCACCCATGTGGTGATGCCTTTTGTGGTGCCCTTGGCAGGTTTTGTCGTTGTGTTGGCTTATGCCGTGCGTGAGTATTATATTAATAAGGTGAACGTACAAAAAGGAGAGAGCGCATAAATTGCTATCTGTATTTTGCAAAAATGAAAGCAGAGTAGGATTCGTGTAAAATATAAACTTTTTTAACTTGTTTGAGGGGTGAAAAGTTAGCTCAACATTTTGCTGTTTCATTTGAAAAAGGTAATTTTGCACTCGAAGTTTGAAGAGAGACCATCCTCTTGGAGATGGTTTCTTTCGAAAAAATGAATTGAATGTTTCATTAAAACTTATAAAATTAAAACTATTATGGCAGTAGATTACAAGAAAATCGGTCTTGTGAACACTAAGGAAATGTTCGCAAGAGCTATCAAGGGCGGTTGGGCCGTTCCTGCTTTCAACTTCAACAACTTGGAGCAGCTTCAGGCTATCATCCAGGCTTCTTCAAACTTGAAGTCACCAGTTATCCTCCAGGTATCTAAGGGTGCTCGCAAGTATGCTAACCCTACTTTGCTCCGTTACTTGGCAGAGGGTGCTGTAGAGTATGCTAAGGAGTTGGGTTGCAACCATCCTGAGATCGTTCTTCACCTCGATCACGGTGATAGCTTCGAGACATGTAAGAGTTGTGTTGACTTCGGTTTCTCTTCTGTAATGATCGACGGTTCTGCACTTCCATACGAGGAGAACATTGCATTGACAAAGAAGGTTGTTGATTACGCTCATCAGTTCGGTGTAACTGTAGAGGGTGAGCTCGGTGTCCTCGCTGGTGTTGAGGATGACGTAGTTGCTGAGGAGTCTCACTATACAAAGCCTGAGGAGGTTGTTGATTTCGCTACACGTACAGGTGTTGATTCATTGGCTATCTCTATCGGTACTTCTCACGGTGCTTACAAGTTCAAGCCAGAGCAGTGCACACGTGACCCTAAGACTGGTCACCTCGTTCCTCCTCCATTGGCATTCGATGTATTGGAGGCAGTAGAGAAGCAGCTTCCTGGTTTCCCTATCGTTCTTCACGGTTCTTCTTCAGTTCCTCAGGAGTATGTTGATATCATCAACAAGTATGGTGGCAAGTTGCCAGACGCAGTTGGTATCCCAGAGGAGCAGTTGACAAAGGCTTCTAAGAGCGCAGTTTGCAAGATTAACATCGACTCTGACTCTCGTCTTGCTTTCACAGCAGGTGTTCGTGAGACATTTGCTTTGCACCCAGAGTACTTCGACCCACGTCAGTACTGCGGTAAGGCTCGTGAGTACATGGTTGACCTCTATAGCCACAAGATCAAGGATGTTCTTCATTCTGACAACAAGTTGGCTAACCTCGACTAATCGTCGTAGGTCGCTAAGACATAAAAAGAGCGGAAGTCCGAAAGGATTTCCGCTCTTTCTTTTTTTGTCCCTAAATGACTTGAAAAATGAGCATAGGTTCGTTGGCTGATTACCAAGTGATGTTCATACCGACAGCCACACTGGCGTTCGAGCTCAGTGGGATGCATTCCTTACTCATCTTGCCCAGCAAGTGGTCCATGCCGATGAATAAATTATATCCCTTAGGATGGATGTTGAGCACCCAGCCCATGCTGGCTGTGAAGCTGTTGACAGCAAAGTTGACACCACCGTCAAGCCATTTCAGAGGAGCCCAGTTGGCACTCAGTCTGCCTTCTGTCCATGAGTAGGCACCCTTGATGCGTGTAGAGCTCAGTAAGCCGAAGGTCATTTTCTTGTAGCATGGAAGCTTGTAGCTTGCACCCACGTTGATGGTGGCACCTATGCCTGTTGTTCTGCTGCCCTGGTCACCCTCGTCGGTAAGGTTGGCAAAATCGGCCAGCTGGTCTCCATATTTATCAGCCTTGTCATCGAAGACTTCGTTTCCATTGCCTTGTTTCACATCCATGTCGGTGAAACCGTCAAAGACGAATGTGTCCTGTCGGTTGGCAGCCTGCATGTTGTTGCTCCAGTGCATGAAGCCCAAGTCGAGAACCGAGGCGTTCACAGTCCAGCTGTCGTTGATTTTATATTCTCCACCGAGGTCTATCGCCATACCAAAGCCGCTCAGTCCGGCGCCGTCTACGTCCACATCGTTCACATATTCATATTCTCCCTTTGATGGGTCGTTGTATTCCTTGGTTTCCTGCTTGTAGCAGAATCCCTTCATTGACATGTTGGCCTTGGCCTTTGCGCTTATCAGCCATTTGTCGTTGGCTGTCAGGTCTGCCTTTACGTCATTCATCTCTACGTCAGCACGGGCAATACCGAAGAGGAATTTCAGTTTGGCACCGAGTCGCAGTTTCTTGTTGATCTGGCGGGAGTGACCCAAAGCCAGTTCGCCATACGACATGGCGTGTGCTCTGATGTCGCCGATGTCATAAGAGTTGTTTCCTGTGTTCTTGGCAAACTCAAAAAGCTCGTAGGGCAGGGCGATGCCGAAAGAGGTCTTGGCGTTGACTTCGATGGTGTTGTATCCGCCGAAGCCCTTGAAGCCAGCCGACAGCAGGGCTATGTTCACGTCACCCGTGATGCGGTTGTTGCCTGTACTGAATCCGTCGAGAGCATCACTTGTTGAGATGTAGGGGTTCATGAAGGTGGTCATTTTCTTGGCTCCGTTTTCCACGCCATACATAGGATTGTTCATCACCACATCCTGGTATCCGAAGTTACCATGTGTGTTTACACTCACATTGCCCAGAACAGGAATGGATATGTAGTTCTGGTCGTTTCCATAGGCAGGGTTCAGATCGTGACGGAACTTATAGTCTTCAGTGTAATATGCCGAGTTGAGGCTCTGTGCCATGGCACCCATTGCAACAGTAGTCAGTGCCACTGTGAGCAATTGTTTCTTGATATGTTGTAATTTCATTGGGCTTTCTTATTTATTATATATAAAATAGGTATGTTTGGTCTGACACTCTCATTAGTTAAAGTCGCCGATAATCTTTCCGACAATCTTCACCTTGATGTCGTTCAGTTTCAGGGTATGCTCTCTCTCGTTGAGGCTGATGCCCGTCACCTTGTTGCCATTGGCTGACTTGGCGGAGCCTTCCAGTCGGAATACGAGTCCGTCCAACTGCTTGAGCGAGTTCTTTACCTTGGGTGTAATTTTCATGGTGATAGGTGTTGTTACGGCTGTTGTTCCGTCTGTCGATGCAGCCACCTCGTCGGGAATCTCGATGAGCAGTTTGTCTTCTATCTTGTTGCCCTGTGCGTCTACTGGATATGCTTTTACGGTGAGGTAGGCTGGAACCTTGTTCTCTACGTTGGCTGTCACCTCGATGTAGGTTCCCTCGGCCAGGTCGAGTTCATCGATGTCGTCGTTCCATCCAGTAAAAGAGTCTTCGTAAACGATATTTGCTTTTTCGCCAAAAGCCAATGGGGCATTGACCTTATAACTTGGCTTCACCTGGTATTTTTCTCCAAATACTATGGTAGCCACCTCTGGCTTAGCATGAGCGTTCACATCTACGATTTTGATGTGGTCGGGTATGCGGTTGATGAGTGTTGACAAGTTGCTCACGGCATACACGTTGGCTTCGCCGTACTGCTGGGTCAGTTCGCTTGTCTTCTGTCGGCAGATGCAGATCTTGCTCGGTCCGTTCTTCGCTACACTCATCTCCGGCAGAGTGACGCGTGCCAGTTCTCTGCCTTCCTTTGTCGAGATGACTGTCGCACTAACAGTAGCTGCCACATCCATGCCGTTGTTTACGGTCAGCAAAATCTGAGGATTGTCGAGATCGGCCACAACGTCGTCGTCATCCAGGAAGTCAGGAAGCCCCGTCACGTCAACTTCTCCCAAAGTGTTCAGATTGATCTTCGGGTCGAAGATACCTGTGGCACTATTCATCGTGATGGTTCTGTCGGCTACGCCTATTTTGGCCTTGATTGTAGGATTGTCGGGCATTGCACCTGTCACATTGCATTGCATTGCTATGCTGAAGTATCCCGTCAGGTCTATCGCTCCGTTGTTGATGCTGAGGCGTCCGTGGTCGTTCTGATTATTGGTGAAGTCCAGTTTCTGTGTCTTGAGGCTCAGCTCAAGGGGGCGTGCGGTAGAGATGTCTGTGATGGTAACTTTCGAACCATTGTGTGTGGGAACTCCGTTGCCGTTTCTTATCACCAGATGATTGATGCTGAGGTATGCGGGCAAGGTGAGTGTAGCCGACTCTATGTTGGAGACAGCTGTCGAGATGTTGCTGAAGTCGAGTCTGATACTGATTTCGGTCCCGTTCTCGTTCTCGTTAATCTCAGCCTCATTAAGACTTTTCACAGCCTTGTCGTTGCCATGATATTCGAACATCATGACCTTGGGTGAAGCAATATGGAGGCTGCTGCCTGGAGCACGTCTTGCCTTGGCACCCGTAGAAGCTGCGTTGCTCAGTGAAATATCGCCATCGAACACGTTGGTAACGTCGAGGATGATAGGCGAAATGTTTGGATAGGCTGCCTCTACATCTCCTCCAGCCAGCTGGAACAGGTAGTTGCCTGCAGCATCTGTCACTACGCAACCGCCTTCCTTGAGGTCGAGAACATCTTTCAGCTGAATGTCTTTGGTTGAACTGTTGGGAATTACCAAAGACTCACTTCCGAATCCCATAGTAGCGTCAACGTTGTTTAGGTCATAGTCGTTGTTCGTGCATCCTGTTAAGGTCAGGAAACCTGTCACCAATAATGCTGATGGTAACAGATGGTGTTTTAGATTGTGATTTAACATACTTTGTGTAGTTTATAAATTTGTGATTAGGTTATAATTTCCCCCTTCATGTGGCAAATATACTAAAAAAAAATAAATGAACAACAAAAATGTTCATTTATTTCTCTAATATGTTCAAAAAAACTTATTTTTCTCCTCAGTCTTCCATTCTCAGGAAAGCTTTGGGCAGATAATTGATGATGTCGCCGGCAATGAGACTTTCTTTTCCTAAGTCTTTGGCAGCCAAGTCGCCGGCCAGTCCGTGCAGGTACATTCCTATCCTGCAGGCAGAAGGTGCGTCGTAACCTCGTGCCAGCAGGGCAGTGATGATTCCGGTCAGTACATCTCCGCTTCCTGCTGTCGCCATGCCGCTGTTGCCAGTGGAGTTGAAGTCTATGTGTCCGTTGGGCAGGCACAGGGCGGAATAATGTCCTTTCAGCAGAATGTAAGCCTGCAGCCTTTCTGCCAGTTCGCTTGCCTTCATTAGTCTTTCGTAGCAACAGGAACTTGTGGTGCCCGCCAGACGATCGAGCTCCTTAGGATGGGGAGTGAGGATGATGTCCTTGGGCAACTGTTGCATCCATGCCCGGTGACTTGAAAGGATGTTGATGGCATCGGCATCGATGACCAAGGGGCAGGTGCTTCGTCTGATCTGTGCTATCAGGGCGATGGCTGTTGTCTCGTTGCTGCCTAACCCCGGACCTATTCCGAGCGCATTATAAGGTTCGGTATCTACAGGATGACTGAACAGGGTTTCTTCAGGGTCCATCTGCTGTATGGCCTCAGGCACACTTATCTGCATGATGTCGTAATTGCGCTTGGGTGAATGCACGGTGACTTTTCCTGCTCCTGCTCTCAGGCAGGCTTTGGTGGCAAGGATAGAAGCTCCCGCCATTCCGTAAGAGCCGGCTATGAGGAGTGCGTGCCCCATGCTTCCTTTATGAGCAAAGTCGTCACGGGGTTGCATGATGCCCCGTATGTCGTTTTCCTCCAGGATGCGATACCTGCAGTCGGTGTTTTGTATGTATTCGGGAGACAGGCGGATGTCCAGCACCTTGAGCCTTCCCAAATATTTCTGGTTGTCCGCCATCAGCATCGACAACTTCTTTTGTTGCAGTGTCAGCGTGAGGTCGGCTTTCAGGATATTGGCTGATATGTTGTAGGTGTTGTCCTCGCATATCAGTCCCGACGGAATGTCGATGCTGACCACTTTGGCTGGCGATGAGTTCAGGTATTTCACCATGGCGGCAAAACCTCCGGTAAGCGGCTTGTTCAGTCCGCTGCCAAAGAGTCCGTCCACGACCACGGTGTCTGGTGTCAGCGTGGGAGGCTCGAAGTTGACCGAGACTTCTGTAAATTGTTTGATGCGTTTACTCTCAATGAGACGCTTCTTGTTCAAGGCGCAGTCGTTGGAGAGTTTGTTGTGAATGTTGAATAAGAATGCGGAAACTTGATAGCCGTCGTCAGCCAGCAGTCTGGCCACGGCAAGTGCGTCACCTCCATTGTTTCCTGGTCCGGCGAAGACCACAATAGGTGTCCTGTTCGACCATTCTGCTTCTATGCAGTGGGTGATGGCCTTGGCAGCTCTCTCCATCAGATTGATAGAGGAGACAGGCTCATGGTCGATGGTATATTTATCCAGCTCATGTATCTGAGTACTCGTAAAAATCTTCATACTTCTGCAAAAATACGAAAAAATGCTCGATAACTATAAGATATTCCGTATTTTTTTAGTAATTTTGCAGAAAATATTATTTTTGGAACTATGAGTATAGTTAAAATCAAGGACAAGACTTTTAAAACCTCTATTCCAGAAGAGGAAATTTTGAAGAAAGTGCAAGTTGTTGCCGACCGTATTAACCAGGACATGGATGGTAAGAATCCTTTGTTTTTGGCTGTGTTGAATGGTGCATTTATGTTTGCTGCCGATCTGATGCGTATGGTGACAATCCCCAGCGAGATATCCTTTGTGAAGTATGCTTCTTACGAGGGTACCAGTTCCACGGGCAATCTGAAACAACTGTTGGGAATCAATCAGGAAGTGGAGGGCCGTCATATTATCATCGTTGAAGATATCGTAGATACCGGATTCACCATGCAGAAGATGATCGACAGTCTGAAGGAGAAGAATCCTGCTTCGATCAATGTCTGCTCTTTGCTTGTGAAGCCAGGCAATCTTCGTGTGCCTCTCGATATCAAGTATGCGGTGATGGAAATTCCTAATGATTTTATTGTAGGCTATGGACTTGACTACGACCAGCAGGGCCGTAACCTGCGTGACATCTATACGATAGTAGAAGATTAGTTTAAGGATAATTATTTAACAACATAAAATAGTAATGAAGAATATTGTAATTTTCGGTGCGCCAGGTGCAGGTAAAGGCACTCAGAGCGACAAGCTGATTGAGAAGTACGGATTGGGTCATATCTCAACAGGTGATGTACTTCGTAGCGAAATCAAAAACGGTACAGAACTCGGCAAGACTGCCAAGGGCTTCATCGACAATGGTCAGTTGATTCCTGATGAGTTGATGATTGATATCCTGGCAAGTGTGTACGACAGTTTCGGTAAGGAGCACAAGGGTGTCATCTTTGATGGTTTCCCACGTACTATTCCACAAGCTGAGGCTTTGAAGAAGATGTTGGCAGAGCGTGGTCATAAGGTGGCTGCCATGATTGAACTTTCTGTTCCTGAGGATGAGTTGATGGCACGTCTTATCAACCGTGGTAAGGAGAGTGGTCGTTCTGACGACAATGAGGAAACTATCAAGAAGCGCTTGAATGTTTACCACACACAGACTTCTCCACTCATCGACTGGTATGAGAAGGAAGGTATCCATCACCACATCGAGGGCTTGGGTACTGTAGACGAGATCTTCGCTCGTGTTTGTAATGTCATTGACAATCTCTAAGATATAAGGTTTGATGTGTAATGTTTAATATTTAGTAAGGCTTGTGCCATCGAGGTCATGCTTCAGTAAATGTTCGACATTACACATTTGCCCTTTTGCCAGCCTCAAGATAGCAAGATATTTTTTACTAAACATTAAACATAAGACATTAAAATGGCTGAATCCAATTTCGTAGACTACGTAAAAATTAACTGCCGCTCTGGTAAGGGTGGCAAGGGCTCCATGCACCTGCGCCACGTAAAGTACCAACCCAATGGTGGTCCTGACGGTGGTGACGGCGGACGCGGAGGAAGCATTTATCTGCGTGGAAATCATAATTACTGGACTTTATTGCACTTAAAGTACCAGCGTCACTTCTTTGCCGAACATGGAGGCAATGGTGGACGAGACAAGTGTCATGGAACCGATGGCAAGGACATCTATATTGATGTTCCTTGTGGAACCGTGGTATATAACGCCGAAACAGGAAAGTACGTGTGCGACGTTACATACGATGGACAAGAGGTGTTGCTGCTGAAAGGTGGTCGTGGAGGATTGGGAAACTTCCAGTTCCGCACTTCTACCAACCAGGCTCCCCGTTATGCACAGCCAGGCGAGCCTATGCAGGAGATGACTATTATCATGGAGCTGAAACTCCTGGCAGATGTCGGATTGGTGGGATTCCCCAATGCGGGCAAGTCCACCCTGCTGTCTTCGGTCTCCAGTGCCCGTCCCAAGATAGCCAACTATCCGTTTACCACCCTTGAGCCCTCTTTGGGAATTGTCGATTATCGCGACCATCAGTCTTTTGTGATGGCCGACATTCCTGGTATCATCGAGGGTGCCAGCGAGGGTAAAGGCCTGGGATTGCGATTTCTGCGCCACATAGAGCGCAACTCACTCTTGCTCTTCATGGTGCCAGGTGATACCGATGATATCAAGAAGGAATACGAAGTGCTTCTTGGCGAGTTGAGAAACTTCAATCCAGAGATGCTTGACAAACATCGCGTGCTGGCTGTTACCAAATGCGATTTGCTCGATGAGGAGTTGATAGAGATGCTGAAGGAAAACCTGCCTGACGATTTGCCGGTAGTCTTCATATCCTCAGTTACCGGACAGGGTATCCAGGAGTTGAAGGATGTGCTTTGGCGTGAACTCAATTCGGAGAGTAACAAGCTCCAGGAGATTACCTCTGAAGACACTCTCGTGCATCGTGATAAGGATATGAGCCGGTTCCAGCAGGAGTTGGCTGCCGAAGGTGAGGATATTGTAGAGTATATCGATGAGTCGGAGATTGAGGATGTCGACGACCTCGATGACTTTGAATATGAGTAAAATTTCTCTGCAGATGCTGAAAGAATATACTGTTGCTGAAGGAGTCCTGGCCTTCTCTACCATGCGAAAAGGCGGAGTGAGCTTGGGCAACTATAGCGAATTCAATATCAATGAGTATTGTGGCGATTCTTCCGAACATATTTGGGAGAACCGTCGCCTTTTGGCAGAACGCTTAGGTGTGTCTGCCGACCATATCGTCATGCCTCATCAGGTGCATGGCATAGAAGTGCGAAGGGTTGACGGGGAGTTTTTCTCAAAACCTGAGCCTGTCCGCAAGATGATTCTCGAAGGAGTCGATGCGCTGATTACCGACCTGCGGGGTGTGTGCATAGGTGTTTCTACTGCCGACTGCATTCCTGTGCTTCTTTATGATGAGGTTCATCATGCCATGGCTGCCATTCATGCCGGATGGCGAGGCACCGTACAGCGTATAGTGCAGATAACCATTGAGATGATGTGCACCTCTTTTCACACACGTCCCTCAGAATTGAAGGCTGTCATTGGTCCAGGTATATCCCAAGAAGCTTTTGAGGTAGGCGATGAGGTTTATGAGGAGTTCGTGCAGGGCGGTTTTGATATGCCTGCTATTGCCGACCAGCGTCCTAACATGAAGAAAGAGGGAAATGTGGATCAGCCCATGAAGTGGCACATCGATTTACCTCTTTGCAATTCACTTTTATTACAAGAGTCGGGCATTCCTGCTGTCCATATCCATCAGTCAGGTATTTGCACCTATCAGCACAGTGATGATTTCTTCTCTGCCCGTAGGTTGGGCATTCAGTCTGGAAGAATCTTCACCGGAATCATACTTTTCTAATTTCTATAAAACAGTCATGTACAAGAACCTAATCAACAAACTTAGCCATATTTATGCGGCAACGATGGTTGCGGCCTTATTATGCTGTGGCTTCATCATCGTTTCGTCTTTCATGCCAGGTAAAAATCAGTTTACTGCTGCCGAACAGCAACAGATAAGTATTGCCACGCCAGGACTTTTTGAACGGAGCAATGCTTTCAATGTAGACTTTGAGAACTTTCGGGAGAAGGAGTATTCTTTTCCTCTTCCAGTGGGTAAGGCTACGTTGGAGAATAATAATAGCATCCTGCATATAGAGACCAAGAAGGGCGATGCCGTCAAGGCGATGTTTGATGGTTATGTGCGCCTTTCCCGCAAGACAGTAAATTATGGTAATGTTATTGTGATCCGTCACGATAACGGTTTAGAGACAGTTTATGCTTTCAATGCCGAAAACCTGGTGAAGGTGGGACAGGGCGTTGAGGCTGGACAGACCATAGCTATTGTCGGAGGAAAGGGGTCAGACGTGTTTTGTGAGTTTTCTGTTATGGTAAACGGAGCCCGCATCAATCCTGAGACAGTGATAGAGTTGAAAAGTCACAGGCTGCGTCGTCAGACCATGCAGTTTCGCAAGACGGGCAACCGTATCAGTGTGACTGTCGTGGGAGGCAAGGTGTCTTCTTCTGACAAAAAGGACAGGGAGTTTACTCTCGATCCGGAAGAGGAGGCCGATCCCTTCCAGAAGTCTAATACTTTTAAGTTGGATTTAGAGAAGATCTCAGCATCTCATTGGGCTTATCCACTTCCAGGCAGCAAGGTGATCAGTCCTTACGGTGGCAAGCGCTGCCATTCTGGTGTAGACCTCAAGACTCGTCCCAACGATAAAATTTTAGCAGCTTTCGATGGTACTGTAGTGGCTTCGGGGCCTTTCTATGGTTATGGTAACTGTATACGTATCAAGCATGCTTATGGTTTTGAGACCTTGTATAGCCATCAGTCCAAAAACTTTGTCAAGCGCGGCGATAAGGTGAAGGCTGGTCAGGTCATTGGTCTTACCGGCCGTACTGGTAGGGCAACGACAGAACATCTTCATTTCGAAATCTCCTTCCATGGCCGCCGCATGAATCCCGCTGTAGTTTTCGACCATGGCAGCAAGAAACTTCAACGCTCCACCTTGACCTTGACCAAGGGTAGCGGTGTCAAGTCGAAGAAGAATAGTTAATACTTATATAACAAAGGTACGCGTACGTGCGCGTACCTAATTATTATATAAGAATATGAGCACGTACCAGCTTTCTTTTTTACAAGTAAGCAAGATGACCAAACGCAGGAATAATGAGTAAGCAAGACGACTAAACGCGTAGGATAATCAGGCAGAATCATCAAATAAGAGCGTACATCAAACAAACGATACATAAAACAAAAAGGACTTTACCGAAGTAAAGTCCTTTTCGTTATGTGACTCGCATGGGGCTCGAACCCATGACCCCAACATTAAAAGTGTTGTGCTCTACCAGCTGAGCTAGCGAGTCAATCTCCAACCTTCTGTACGAAAGCGAGTGCAAAGGTACGATGTTTTTTTGAATTTACCAAATATTTATCTTATTTTTTGCTATTTTTCTTTATTTTCGGAACTTTCTGCTATTGTTTTTTCCGTATCTTGTGGTTCTTTGCCAAGATAATGAGGCTTTTCTCTTGTCACATACCTCTGCCAGTAAGCGATGAGAAGAGTGGTCAGCGGCAGGGCAACGATAAGACCTAAAAAGCCCAACAGAGCGCCCCATACCGAAAGACTGAGCAACAGTATGGCTGGATTCAGTCCCATCGCTTTACCCATAATCTTAGGTGTAACCACCATATCGGTAATCACCTGAACCACGCAGAACACCAGGAATGCAAGACCGAAGACTAACCAGAAACTCTGTCCTGTGTCGGCAGCTTTCAGCATAGCGAGGAAAGCTGTAGGAATCAGGGCAAAGGTATGCAGATAGGGTACAAGGTCGAGAATACCTATCAGTATACCCAATCCGATGGCCATCGGGAAACCGATGATGGTGAAACCTATACAGAACATGATGCCCATGCAAAGCGCCACCATACCCTGACCGCGTATGTAGTTGTTGAGTTCCCTTTTCACATCGTTCATCAGCGCCTGCCAGAATGGGCGGTTCTTCTTAGGGAAGATACGCACCCAGTTGGCTGTAAGTGTTTCGTAATCGAGCAGGATGAAGAACATGTATAATAAGGTAATCATCGAGGCGATGATGCTCAGCAGTACGTTGGCTGTCTGTCCCACTACGGCAAACAGCTTGGGCATGGTTGACTTCATGGTATCCGAGAAATCCTTGCTTCTCAAGAACCGCTCTATCTGGTCCTGGTTGTTTTGCATCCATTCCTTGATCAATGCCGTGAGGTTATTGGTATGAGTCGTTTGATGGAGCCATTTTGTCAGCACATCACCCAGTTTGTCAAACTGGTCTATCATCGGAGGAATGATGAGCCATATCACACCACCAATGACGGCTATCATGGTCAGCATGGCGATGATGATGGACAAGGCTCTGATGCGAACATGCATTTTGTTTTCTATAAACAGCACGACGGGGTAGAGCAGGTATGCAAAGAACCATGCAATGAAGAATGGCAACAGCACACTGCTCAGATAATTAGTGACGTAGAGTATTCCTAATATCAGGATGATAATACCAGCCCAACGTACGAACTTGTCGAATGTAATTTCCTTGGCCATAGTGATATTTGAATTCTTTTACTTCCCTATTTGCGAAAGTTGAGTAAATTATAGTTTGAGTTTCTCAGCTGCTTCAGCCTTCATCTCTATGTCGATACTTCTTTGGTAGCATTCCCTGCAGAGAGGTTCATATTCGTCTTTCTCTCCAAGCAGCACACGCTTGTCGTTGTGGATAAGTCGGTGGCTCACATAAGCCAATGCGCCGCACTTGACACAGATGGCGTGCACCTTTGTCACTTCGTCGGCAATGGCGCACAGGGCAGGTATGGGTCCGAAGGGAATTCCCTTGTAGTCCATGTCGAGTCCTGCCACGATGACTCGTACACCATTATTTGCCAGTTGATTACAAACCTCAACCAGTCCATCATCGAAAAACTGCGCCTCGTCGATACCCACTACGTCGATGTCGGAAGCCAACAGGAGGATGGCTCCAGAAGAATCAATAGGAGTCGACCTGATTGTATTCTTGTCGTGGCTCACTACATCTTCTTCCGAATAGCGTGTGTCGAGCGAAGGCTTGAAGATCTCAACCTTCTGCTTGGCGAACTTAGCTCGCTTCATTCTACGGATGAGTTCCTCTGTTTTTCCAGAGAACATCGACCCGCACACCACTTCAATTCTTCCGGGGCGGTGTGTCTCCCCAATTAGGTATTCTGTCATTTCGGTGACAAAATTAACAATAAGGTTTTAAAAATTGCAAAGAAAATCCTTTTTTTTTTGCTAAGAAAGATTTATTAACTACATTTGTACGCTGTATGGGCACATTATATATAGTACCGACTCCAGTAGGTAATATGGAGGACATGACAATGCGAGCCATCAGAGTTCTGAAAGAAGCTGATTTGGTGCTTGCGGAGGACACTCGTACATCGAGTGTCCTGCTGAAGCATTTCGATATCCGCAATCGCTTGATGGCGCATCATAAGTTTAATGAACATGGAACAACGGCTGCCATAGTCGATCGGTTGAAAGCAGGCGAGACCATCGCACTTATCAGCGATGCTGGTACGCCAGGTATCAGCGACCCCGGTTTCTATCTGGCCCGTGAGGCTGCTCAGGCAGGCATCACCGTGCAGACTTTACCGGGAGCCACAGCTTGCATCCCTGCTATCGTCTCGTCAGGACTGCCCTGTGACCGTTTCTGTTTCGAGGGCTTCCTGCCACAGAAGAAAGGGCGCCAGACCTATATGGAGTCACTCAAGGACGAGACTCGCACGATGATATTCTATGAGTCGCCTTACCGTGTGGTGAAGACCTTGCAGCAGTTTGCTGAGGTTTTCGGTGAAGACCGCCAGGTGAGTTGTTGCCGCGAGATTTCCAAGCTTCACGAGGAGAGTGTACGTGGCACTTTGTCGGAAGTCATCTCTCATTTCATGGAGACGGAGCCGCGTGGCGAGTTTGTCATAGTCTTGGCAGGCAAGGATCCCAAGCAGCTGAAGGAGGAAATGAAAGAGCGCAAGCGCGAGGAAAAGAAAAAGCATTATAAACAAAGTGATAAAGGAGAATAATTATGAAAAAGTTATTTTTTATGGTTTGCTGCGCAGCCTTGTTGATGACAGGTTGTAAGGACGGCAAGAATGCTCCCGGACTGGCGAGTGTTCAACAGACAGACTCGCTGAACGATGTTATCGCTCAGAAAGACAGTGAAATCAATGAAATGATGGGCACGCTGAATGACATCGAAGAAGGATTCCGCTTGATTAATGAGGCAGAAAATCGTGTCGCCTTGTTGAAGAATGGCGAGGGTACAAGCAAAAAACAGAATCTCAAGGAAAACATCCAGTTTATTGCCGAGCGCATGAAGCAGAACAGAGAGCTGATTGCCAAGTTGCAGAAACAGTTGGAAAGCAGTACCTTGAAGGGTGGACAACTCAAGAAGACCATCGATAACCTCACTGCTCAGTTGGAAGAGAAAGACAAGCAGTTGCTGGCTTTGCGTGAGGAGTTGGACAAGAAAGATATCCATATCTCAGAACTCGATGAAACTATTGGCAACTTGAATACTAATGTAAGTAATCTTTCTGCCGACAATCAGCAGAAGGCAGAGACCATCAACGCTCAAGATAAGCAACTCAATACTGCATGGTATGTTTTTGGTACCAAGAAGGAACTCAAGGGTCAGCATATCCTGGAAGGTGGCAAGGTGATGAATGGCAACTTCAATAAGAACTATTTTACCAAGGTTGATATTCGCAACACTACAGAGATCAAGCTCTATTCCAAGTCTGCCAAGTTGCTCACAGCACATCCTGCAAGCAGCTATTCGCTGACTCATGATGCCAGCAAGCAGTATGTTTTGCGCATCACCAATCCACAGATATTCTGGAGCACCAGCAAGTATTTGGTAGTACTCGTCAAGTAATCCGGTCTATCTTTTACGCTCAAAGAAGTTTATCATGAGTGCCCGGCACTCATCTTCCAATACGCCCGAAGTGACTGTAGTCTTAGGATGCAGTGCTTCGGGCGCATATTTTGTATATCCCCTCTTCTCGTCGCTCGCTCCATAAACCACCCTGCTTATCTGTGCCCATCCTATGGCTCCGGCACACATGGTGCATGGCTCTACGGTGACATAGAGTGTACAGTCTTTCAGATATTTTCCTCCCAACATATTGGCACCAGCTGTGATGGCCTGCATCTCTGCATGGGCGGTAACATCGTGCAGCATCTCCGTCAGGTTGTGAGCTCTTGATATGATTCTTCCCTGACATACGATGACGGCTCCCACAGGTATCTCGTCCTCGTCGAATGCAGCCTGGGCCTCTGCCAGCGCTTTCCGCATAAACTCTTCGTCTTTCTTTTCTGTCTCGTTCATTGTATCTTCATTGCTTTGGTACAAAAGTACTATAAAAAAATGAGAGTGAAAAGAAAATATGGATGAAAAAGTTTGAGTTTAGAGATAAAAGTGTTATTTTTGCACAAGATAGCCGCAGGCACAAAAGGCGGTGAAGAAGTTAGGACAGCATGGCGGAACATAACGATTTGGGGAAGTGGGGCGAGGCTGAGGCTTCGCGATACTTAGAGTCGAAGGGCTATGCGATATTGGATCGTGACTGGCGTTTCGGCAAGCGCGACCTGGATATCGTAGCTCTTTCGGAGGATGCTTGCACCATGGTGGTCGTAGAGGTGAAGACTCGTGCCTCTGATGATATGAGGGCTCCCGAAGAGGCTGTTGATATACGTAAAATGCGTAATCTTGCCGTGGCAGCCAATGCTTATGTCAAGGGACATGCAGTAGCACAGGAGTTGCGTTTTGACATCATCTCTATTGTGGGCTCTCCCTCTAAGATAGAGCGCATCGACCATCTGGTTGATGCCTTCAATCCATTACTGGTCTTATAGCAGTGGGTGAACAGTCAGCTCCTTTTTGACAGGGGCTTCCCTGTTGTTGGCAGAACTGAGTGATTTTTGAAACTTATATTTATATATTATTATAATGAATACAAAGATAATCAAGTTAGAGGAGACAGACTCTACCAATACATATCTGAAGAACTATTCTCCTTCAGATGATGAGGAGATGGTGGTCGCTGTAGCCGACTACCAGACTGCTGGTCGCGGTCAAGGCACACATGCATGGGAGAGTGAACGTGGAAAGAACCTCCTCTTCAGTATCTTGGTGCGTCCGGTGTGGGTGCCGGTAACCCGTCAGTTTCTTTTGTCTATGGCAGGAGCCATAGCCTTGAAAGATGTTCTTGATACCTATACCGAGGGCATTACCTTGAAATGGCCCAACGACGTATACTGGTATGACAAAAAGATAAGTGGAACGCTGATAGAGACTTCGGTATGTTCGCAGGGCATCAAGCGATGCGTCTTTGGCATAGGACTCAATGTGAACCAAGAAGAGTTTGTGAGTGATGCTCCTAATCCTGTGTCGCTGCGTCAGATTTTGGGACATGATGTAGACCCCGAAGAATTGTTGCAGAAGATCTTGGATGCCTTTGCCGGTTATTACGAACTTCTGCGTCGTGCTGACTATATGGATGTTTCCGGTATTTACCATCAGTCGCTTTATCGCCGTAAGGGTTATCATTGGTATGAGGACAAGGATGGTGAGTTCGAGGGTGCCATCGTAGAGGTAGAGGATGATGGACATCTCATTCTGCACGATAAGCAAGGCCACATCCGCTCCTATTCTTTTGGCGAAATCAAGATCAAGTTGTAAGCAGGGCAAGAGATTATTTCTGTCCACACAAAAAGAGAAAACATTATTAATTAAAATATTCAACGAATATGGCAAAATTTAAGAGAATTCTCCTGAAGTTGAGTGGAGAAAGTTTGATGGGAAGCCAGAGCTATGGCATCGACCCAGAACGATTGAGCGACTATGCACGCCAAATCAAGGAAGTACACGAGATGGGTGTACAGATTGGTATCGTGATAGGCGGAGGCAACATATTCAGAGGACTCAGCGGAAGTCAGAAGGGTTTCGACCGTGTAAAGGGCGACCAGATGGGAATGTGCGCTACCGTCATCAATTCCTTGGCTCTGAGTAGTGCCTTAGGCGCTATTGGCGTAAAGAACAAAGTGCTTACAGCCATTCGTATGGAGCCCATTGGCGAGTTCTATAGCAAGTGGAAAGCCATCGAGGCAATGGAGGCTGGCTATATCTGTATCTTCTCTGCAGGTACCGGCAGTCCATATTTCACCACAGATACTGGTTCTTCATTGCGTGGCATCGAGATCGAGGCCGACGTGATGCTCAAGGGAACCCGAGTAGACGGCATCTATACCGCCGATCCGGAGAAAGACCCAACTGCCACGAAGTTTAGTGAGATTACCTACGACGAAATCTACACAAAGGGCTTGAAGGTGATGGATCTCACCGCCACCACTATGTGCAAGGAGAACAACCTTCCTATTTATGTCTTCAATATGGATGTCGTAGGCAACCTTAAGAAGGTCATGGAAGGCGAGGAGATTGGTACTCTCGTTCACAATTAGTCCTGCTCGTAAAGCATACTTGCTCTCTTAGGATGAGAGAATAGGAGTTGGGAATAGGCTTCTTTCTTGCCGATTTGAGAGCATTAAATATTAAAAGGGCTTGTTTCGTAATGAAACAAGCCCTTTGTTATGATGATATGTTTTTATTTTTTCTTCTTTAAGAACAGGAAGAGTGATGCCAGGACATACACCAAGATGATAAGCCACCATGCCTGCAGGAATCCAATAGCCCCTTCGCTGACAATGGCTAATGCCAATACGATAACGGTGAAGGCGATGAAAACATATTTCACCTCATTGCCCTTGAATGACCATTGTTTGAACTTAAGGGCAAACAATGGCAACTCACATACCAACAGGTAGCTGGTGATAAGGATGAGTGCCAAGATGATGAATACCGACCAACTGTGGACGGTGAGCCATTCTGGATTGAAGACAATCAGCGAGCCCCAGAAGAGAGCGTTGGCAGGAGTAGGCACACCAATAAAAGAGGTAGACTGTCTTTCGTCGAGATTGAATTTCGCCAGTCTCAGTGCCGAGAATGCCGCGATGATAAAGGCTGTATAAGGCAACACAGGCCGCAAACTCTCTAAGAAGGATGGGTATTCCATCACATACAGTTGCGAAAATACGATAGTGGCAGGTGCCACACCGAATGTCACGTCGTCAGCCAAAGAGTCGAGCTCCTTGCCGATAGGCGATGATACATGCAGCAGTCGGGCGCTCATGCCGTCGAAGAAATCGAACATGGCACCAATGATAATCCACAATAAAGCCAGCTTTGGTGAACCGCCAAAGGCAAACGATGTCGCGATGCAGCCCGAAATCAGGTTGCAGCAAGTTATCGTGTTTGGAATATGTTTCTTAATACTCATTTATTTCAGTTTTGCGATGATTGTCTGATCACCAGTAGTTGATTGTCCCATCTTTACGCATACCTCAGAGCCCAAAGGCAAGTAAACATCCACACGTGAGCCCAACTTGATGAATCCCAGGTGCTCATCAATATAGCACTCCTCGCCCTCCTTGGCATAGGTTACGATACGGCGTGCTACGGCACCAGCAATCTGTCGGCACAACACATCCACCCCCTTGGGCGTGGTAATCATTGTGTCGGCATGCTCGTTCTCCTCGCTTGCCTTTGGCAACCAGGCTTTGTGGTAGTTGCCGTCTACGTGCTTCACGAATTTCACCTTTCCGTCAACGGGGAACCAGTTGGCGTGTACGTTCCAAAGACTCATGAAGATGGAAATCATCAGTCGGCGGTCGTTGAAGTAGGGCGCATTGTCCACCTCTTCAATAACCACGATCTTGCCATCTGCCGGTGCCACCACCAAGTTGTCGGTGTCTTCGATATTCAAGTATCTTATTGGACATCTGTAGAAGTTGAGTACGATACCATATACCGTACCAAAGACTACTACGAAAATCCAGAAAGGAATCTTGTTGTCAATGGTGCTCCATAAGATTGCGGCGATTGCTACTATTGCTATCATCCCATACACGAGTTGGTCTGTACCTTCACGGTGTAATCTAATTTTCTTTAGTTTCTTTATTCTTTGTCCCATAAGGTAGGATTGAGTTTTTATGCTGCAAAGGTACACCATTTTTGTCGTTTTTGCAAATTTTTCTCCTTTTTCTTTTGGTTATGTCAACTTTTACCCGTAACTTTGAACTCAAATTTTGAGTTTTACGCATAAAAATGGAAGATTTCATTCATTTACATGTTCATACCCAGTATTCCATTCTCGATGGCCAGTCCAGGATTCCCCGTCTTGTGGACAAGGCTATTGCTGATGGCATGAAGGGTATGGCCATTACCGACCATGGTGTGATGTTCGGCATCAAGGAGCTTTGCGACTATTGCGCCAAGGTGAACAAAGGCAGAAAGAAAGAGGGATTGGAACCTTTCAAGCCCATCATAGGCTGTGAGATGTATGTAGCCCATCGCCGCAAGGAAGACCGTGAGAAGGATAAAGGCGATATGAGTGGTTATCACCTCATCGTGCTGGCAAAGAATTATAATGGATATAAGAACCTCATCAAGCTGGTGAGCAACTCGTGGGTGGACGGATATTATATGCGTCCACGTACCGACCGTGCTGATTTGGAAAAGTATCATGAAGACCTCATTGTCTGTTCGGCCTGTATCGCAGGAGAAGTGCCACGCAAGATACTGAACGGCGATATCGAAGGAGCCCGTGAGGCATGCGAGTGGTATCATCGTGTCTTTGGCGATGATTATTATCTGGAGTTGCAGCGCCACGAGGTGACCGACCCTTCTGTCCTTGCCAACCGCGAGGCCTTCCCCATGCAGCAACGGGCCAACAAGGTACTTATAGAGATGGCAAAGGAGTATGGCATCAAGTTGGTTTGTACCAACGACTGCCACTTCGAGGACAAGGAGACAGCAGAGGCTCACGACCATCTGCTCTGTCTGGCAACGGGCAAGGACCTTGATGATCCTAACCGTATGCGCTACTCCAAGCAGGAGTGGTTTAAGACCCGTGAGGAGATGAACGCCATCTTCTCTGATGTTCCCGAGGCACTTTCCAATACCTTGGAGGTGCTCGACAAGGTGGAGGTCTATAGCATCGACCATGGCCCCATTATGCCTTTCTTCCCCATTCCGGAGAGCTTCGGTACCGAGGAGCAGTTGCGTGAGCGAGTTTCCGAGGAGGAACTCTATCATGAGTTCACCACCGATGAGAATGGGCAGAATCCACTCTCGCCCGAGGAAGGACAGAAAGTAATCGACCGTCTGGGAGGCTACGACAAAATATACCGCATCAAGTTTGAGGCAGAGTACCTGCGCTACCTTGCTTACGAGGGAGCCAAGAAACTCTATGGCGACCCACTTCCTGCCAATGTCGACGAGCATGTCAACTTCGAGCTTCATGTGATGAAGACCATGGGTTTCCCTGGCTACTTCCTCATCGTGTCCGACTTTATCAGGGCTGCCCGCGAGGAGTTGGGTGTCATGGTAGGTCCTGGCCGTGGTTCGGCGGCAGGTTCAGTCGTGGCTTATTGCTTGGGCATTACCAAGATTGACCCTTTGAAATATGACTTGCTGTTTGAGCGTTTCTTGAATCCTGACCGTGTCAACTTGCCTGATATTGATACCGACTTCGATGACGATGGTCGAGGCAAGGTGCTGCGATGGGTGATGGATAAGTATGGACACGAGAATTGTGCCCATATCATTACCTATGGCAGTATGGCCACCAAGAACTCCATCAAGGATGTGGCGCGTGTGGAGAAACTGCCACTCGACAGGGCGAATGCCCTTTGTAAGGCGATTCCTGACCGACTGCCTGATGGAGCGAAGATGAATCTGACCAATGCCATCAAGTACACCCCCGAACTGCAGCAGGCAGAATTCTCTTCTGATATACGCGAGAGCAACACCATCAAATATGCCAAGATGCTCGAGGGCACCGTGCGAGGAACAGGTATTCATGCCTGTGGCTTCATTATTTGTCGTGACCCTATCAGCAACTGGGTACCGGTATCTACTGCCGACGACCCAGACTTCCCTGGTCTGAAGACAGCCGTGACCCAGTATGATGGCCATGTCATCGAGACCACGGGACTTATCAAGATGGACTTCCTGGGTCTTAAAACCCTGTCAGAGATGAAGGAGGCTTGCAAGGTTATCAAGCAGACCACTGGTGATGTCATCGATCTTGATACGTTGCCCATCGATGATGAACTGACCTATCAGCTTTATCAGCGTGGACAGACCATCGGAACCTTCCAGTTTGAGTCGCCCGGTATGCAGAAGTATCTCCGTGAGCTGAAGCCTACCGTCTTCGAGGACCTCATCGCCATGAATGCTCTCTACCGTCCGGGTCCTATGGACTATATCCCCTCGTTCATTGCCCGTAAGAACGGAAAGGAACCTATCGAGTACGATATCCCCTGCATGGAGAAATACCTCAAGGACACGTATGGCATTACTGTATATCAGGAGCAGGTGATGCTTCTCTCACGCCAGTTGGCAAACTTCACCCGAGGTGAGAGTGATGCCCTTCGTAAGGCGATGGGTAAGAAGAAGAAGGACATTGTAGACGCGATGAAACCTAAGTTCATCAAGCAGGGACAAGAGAACGGCCACGACCCTAAGGTGCTCGAGAAGATATGGGGCGATTGGGAAAAGTTCGCCTCCTATGCCTTCAACAAGTCGCATGCCACCTGCTATTCATGGGTAGCTTATCAGACAGCCTATCTCAAGGCACATTATCCTGCCGAATACATGGCTGCGCTGATGACCCGCCGCTTCTCTCAGATTACCGAGATTACCAAACTCATGGAGGAGTGCCAGTCGATGAATATCAAGACCCTGGGGCCTGATGTCAATGAGAGTTATCGTGCATTCGGTGTGAACGAGCATGGCGAGATACGTTTTGGCCTTTCTGCCATCAAGGGTATGGGAACTCCTGCAGCCGATGCCATTGTGGCAGAACGCGAGAAGAACGGACCTTACAAAGATATCTTTGATTTTGCCCAGCGTGTCGACTTCAGCAATGTCAACCGAAAGGCATTCGAAAGCCTGGCGCTGAGTGGTGGCTTCGACAGTTTCGGAATACCCCGCGAGAACTTCTTTGGTGTCAATAACAAGAACGAGATGTTCCTCGACACCTTGGTAAGATATGGTCAGCTTTATCAGCGCGAGCAGCACGAGGCTGTCACCTCTCTCTTTGGAGGACTCGACGCCATAGAGATAGCCACACCTCCCATTCCTCATGCCGAAGGATGGAGCACCATCGAACGACTGAACAAGGAGCGCGACTTGGTGGGTATTTATCTCTCGGCTCATCCTTTGGACGACTATAGTGTGGTGCTGAACTCTATGTGCAACACCCATTGCGCTGAGTTAGGCGACAAGCCCTCGCTTGCCAAGAAAGAGAATATAGTCTTTGGCGGCATCATCACCGGAGTGAAGTCGAAGTTCACCAAGAAGGGAAATCCCTGCGGCTTCGTCACGATAGAAGATTTCGAAGGCTCCGGCGAGTTGGCTCTCTTTGGTGAGGACTGGGGACAGTGGAAGGGTATGTTCACCGAGGGCTGTACCGTCTTTGTTACAGCGAAGTGTCAGTCACGTTATGGCAACGACCAGTATCTCGACTTCAAGGTTTCGAGTGTGGAGTATCTCCAGACGGTAAAGGAGAAAAAGTTGGATAAACTCACCATCACGATAGATAGTGATATCATCAACGATACGTTGGTGAGCGACTTGAGCACACTCCTTGCCCGCGACAATGAGGAAAGTCGTACCCAGCTCTTCCTCCGCATACACGAAGTGGAGAGCAACGACTACATCCTTATGAGGGCCCAAGACAAGACGGTGAATGTAGACAAGAACCTCATCCAGTTCATCGAGGACAATCCCAAAATGTCGTATAGCATTAACTGATGTCTCGAAAAGTCATAGCCTTTTGGGTGTTGTCTCAACTGCTGTACGGGATATGAACTTTGGCATATTATTTGCAGTAATTATATGAACAACTGATGTTTCGCAAATGGGGAAGTTATAGTAGTTGGAGAAGTTAAAGCCATATGCTGTATGGTTAAGTATTAACCCAAAAGGCTGTTGGCTATAACTTCTAATGAACGAAGGGAGTGATAACTTCTTTAACTTCTATATGACTTCTGAACTTGCGAAAGTTGAGTGAACAATATAAACAATTAAAATTAAGAAAAAATGGAAGTTACAATTACAACCGAGAATTTCGAGAGTTATAAGAATGGTTCGCTGCCTTTGGTAGTTGACCTTTGGGCAACATGGTGCGGTCCTTGCCGTATGTTGGCACCCATCGTGTCTGAGCTTGCTTCAGAGTATGATGGCAAGATAGTAGTAGGTAAATGTGATGTGGAAGAGAACGAGGATATCGCCATGGAGTTTGGTGTTCGTAATATCCCTACCCTTCTCTTCTTCAAGGATGGTAAGCTCGTTGACAAGTTTGTTGGTTCTGCTAAAAAGCCAGCCCTCGTCGAGAAGTTCCAGGCACTCCTCTAATCCCCAATCGCTTCATACAAAAGCATGGCTTTCCGCCATGCTTTTTTTGACTATGATAGAAATAGTGCTAAAATCTCCTCTCACATTCCCATTAACGATAAATGAATAACGAGTGCGATACTTGAGTTATCACCCTTGAATTCCGTTAAAACTTTCACTTCATACTGAGAGAAATCTTGCTCTTATACTATAAAACTCTTTTTTTTAGCCTTTGAAAGTTCCGTTCAGAGCCTTTGAATGTCCGTTCAGAGCCTTTGAATGTGCGTTCAAAGCCTTTGAATGTCCGTTCAAAGCCTTTGAACGGAGAATGTATAGTGGTTCAACGAAATTTTCGCTGTAGTTTAACGATTTTAGTTGACCACTCTAAGTGTTATTGATAATATGAGTTGACTCAGTTATTGCTTATTTATAATTCACGTTGACTTACTTATATTTTAGTCATGCTTATAGTTAATTACTTATGTCACTCGTAGCAAGTATAAGGCTATGGGTGCTGGAGAAAGTCAGAAGAACAGAATGTGAGGAATACATCATCCTTGAGATGTTGCAAAATGAAAAAACGCATATATAATATAATGTACGCGTGCGAACGTGAGCATAAATATTATATATGCGATTGGTTTTCCTGCTTTTCTGCAGGGTTAGAGGGAGATGGTGCGGGAGCCGTCTGCTTCTGTGGTGATGTGAACTTTGGTGACATCTTCTGGTAGAAGGGACTCTATGAGTTCTGGCCACTCTAAAAAGCAGAGGTTGCCACCATAGAAGTAGTCTTCGTAGCCCATGTCGTACACTTCGTCTATCTTCTTGATGCGGTAGAAGTCGAAGTGGTATATGGGGTCGCCATTGCCTGAGGTGTATTCGTTGACGAGTGCAAAGGTGGGGGAGGTGATGACGTCTTCTACTCCTAATTCTTCACACAATGCCTTGATGAAGGTAGTTTTGCCAGCTCCCATCTTGCCGTAAAAGGCGAAGACTTTGCTGTCACCCATGTTCGAGATGAACGCCTTTGCTGCGTTGTGTATGTCCTCTAATGAGTTGATTTTAATTTCCATATTGCTATATTTTTTATTAAGTTGTGCCCTTTGGACTATGTCTTGTTGGGCTTTGTGTTATTTGTTCTGTTCTTGAGTTTTCTCCTTGACCGATGGTCATGAAACCTTCTGTCATCTATCGCTTTCGGGGTGAGAGGGTGATCATAGGGATGAGCATCTCTTCCATGGAAATGCCTCCATGCTGGAAGGTGTCCTTATAGTAGGAAACGTAATAGTTGTAATTGTTCGGATAGGCGAAGAAGGAATCGCCATAGGCAAACACATACGAGGTGCTGATGTTGGGCGCAGGAAGCAGTGCCTTGTGTGGGTCTTTGATGACAAATACGTCCTTGGCACTATAGGCAAGGTTCTTGCCTAACTTGTAGCGCAGGTTTGTGTTGGTGTTGCGGTCACCTATTATCTTCAGAGGCTTGGTGGCTCTTATGCTGCCATGGTCGGTGGTGATAATGACTTTATAATTGCTTTGCGACAGGAGCTTGAAGAGTTCGGACAGCACAGAGTGGTGAAGCCAGCTCTGAGTAATGCTGCGATAGGCAGACTCGTTGTTGGCTAACTCGCGGACCATCTTCGACTCGGTGCGGGCATGGGAGAGCATATCTATGAAGTTGATGACTACCACATTCAGGTCGTAGTTTTTCAGCTCATTATACTTGTCAAGAAATTTGTCGGCTCCCATGGAGTCGTTGATCTTATGATAGCTGAAGGTGTTGTGACGACGATATCGGTCGAACTGAGTCTGTATGAGGGGCGCCTCGTTGAGGTTCTTGCCTTCTTCCTCTTCCTCGTCTACCCAGAGGTCTGGAAACATCTGGGCTATCTTGTCTGGCATCAGTCCACTGAAGATGGCATTGCGTGCATACTGGGTGGCAGTGGGGAGAATGCTCATATACATATCTTCCTCGATGTCGAAGAGGTCACCGATGTCATGTGCCAACACTTTCCACTGGTCGTAGCGGAAATTGTCGATAACGATGAGGAAAACTTTCTCGCCCTGGTTGAGGTGAGGGAATATCTTGGTCTTGAAGACATCGGGACTCATGCAGGGGCGTTCCTCGTTCTGGCTGAGGGATGCGAGCTGCTGCATCCAGTCGAGATAGTTCTTGGAAACATACTTGGCAAAGCCTAAGTTGGCCTCTTCCTTCTGCATCTGCAGCATCTCGGTCATCGGGCTGTTCGTGCTGCTGAGTTCCAGTTCCCACTTCACGAGTCGACGGTAGATATCCATCCAGTCTTTCCAGGTACGGCTGTCCATGATCTGCATTGCCAACTGCTGGTACTCTTGCTGGTAGCTGCTTTGGGTTACCTCGCTGACAATCTCGCGCTGATGGATGTTCTTCTTGAGCGACAAGAGAATCTGGTTGGGGTTGACGGGCTTGATGAGATAGTCGGCTATCTTGGAGCCGATGGCCTGGTTCATGATGTCTTCTTCCTCGCTCTTGGTACACATTACCACAGGTGTGGCAGGTTGTATGTCCTTGATTTGCTGCAGTGTCTCCAGACCGCTGAGTCCTGGCATCATCTCGTCGAGCAAGATGAGGTCGAAGGTCTGCTGGCGGCACTGCTCGATGGCGTCGGCTCCGTTGCTTACTGTGACAACTTGGTAACCTTTTTTCTCGAGGAAGATGATGTGGGCCTTGAGAAGTTCCACCTCATCATCTACCCATAATAATAGTCCGTTGTTCATATTTCTAAAATCCTTCTAATTCAAAATATTCGTCTTCCAGATCATAGGAGTCTTCTTTTTTCTCCTTGTTGTCTTTCTGATTTTTCTTTTCTTCTGTCTTGTTGTCTTTAGCCTTGGGGGCTGCTGTGTTCTTATTGGCTGTCTTTGATGGGGCAGTCTTGTCTGTCTTTGCAGTCTTGTCAGTCTTTGCTGGTTGGCTTGTCTTTGCAGGCTGATTCGTCTTTGCTGTATTGACAGGTTGGGGTTCCTCCTTGATGACAGTAGTGCCTGAAGCAGGCTGGGCAGGCTGCGATTCCTCCTTGATGATATTGCTGTTTTGGGCAGGCTGCGTTTCCTCCTTGATGATGGTTGTGCCCTGAGCATTCTGTTGTTGCTGAGGCTCTTCGGGTATAGTCATCGTATTATCGGATGGTGCCTGGTTGTCAGTCTTCTCCTCTGTTACGACGATGGTTGTCGAGGTGTTCTGCTCTTCCAGTTCTGGGTTCTCATCGGTTTCCTTTTCGTCAGAGGATACAGAGGACTCTTCCTTTTCGGTGATGATCTCTGCCGGCTCGTCAAGCAAGTCTGTCTGGATAGGCTTCACTGGGGCGAAGTGCTTCAGATAGAACTTGTCGTAGTCGCTATAGGCATACTGGGTGCCCAACAGCGAGAGGTTCTCTTGGCTGATGAGATAGGTGCGCGACTTACTCAGAAGGCGCACAATTTGTGTCTGATGCAGTACGTCGTGGGCATAGAGGCGTGCCTCGTCGTAATTACGGAAACCTGTGATCTGCATGAGATGGATGCCGTCGCGTTCTTCGATGTTGATATCAAAGTTGCGGACAAGATAGGTTGTGAAGTTGAACTTCGCCATCTCGAAGAGCAGTTGGTTTTCGTTGACAGAGTCGGGTTGATAGGCAAAGAGGAACACGAAGTCGGTCTGTCGCTCTGGGCTGAAGGCCTTCTGTGCAGTCTTCTCGTTCTCATTGAGTACGGTGCTGCGTCGCTCCCATACGTTCTCCAGGTCGAACTTGCCGCCATGGAGACGTTTTCCGGCATTGACTCCATTGACTATCATACCAGCCATCTCGCTGAGTCTGCCCTCAGGATATTTCTCGACCAGGGTCTTCATATCTGCCACGCATCCTTGCGCATCGCCCTGGTTCAACTTGCTCAGAGCGCTGATAAAGATAAACTTGTCACGGTTGGCACCCATGGGGAAACGGGTGGAAGATATATCAGAGTTGGACAGTACCGTCTGGTATTTCCCCAGTTTGAAAGCCTCGTAGGACGCAGCATAGAGCGAGTCTTCTATGTGGACACCAAACTTGGCATTGTCGGCATAGTAGGGGTCGGTAAGAAGTGTGGTCCACTTACTCTCTGGGTATTCCTGCTTGAGTCGCTCTACATAGGTGTTGGCTGTAGAAGGCATGTGCTTGCGTGAGTAGAGTAGATAGAGATGATAGAGCACATCGTCCATGTGTTCATAATCCTTGAAATGTTCCTCAATGCGTCGCAGGGCTTTCTCGCTCAGTGGCAGGTTGTCGAGCTTGTCCTTGAAGATGACTCCTGAGTGATACAGACCATCGGTGAGCAAGGCGTTGCTTGCCTGCAACTGTTCTGCAGTGAAGGGGATTTGTGCCAGATAGTATTCGCGTTTGTGAGGATCGTTCTGGGCACTGTCGGCTATCTGCTTGATGGAGTCTTCCTGTATGGATGCCTGCGCCAAGGAGTCACGCATCTCGTCGGTCATCTCCTCTGCTCCCTGAGCTGAGGCTACAACGGTCTTGTTGATACGCTGCCAGTTGTCTACATTCTCGCGCTTGCCCCACTGACGCTGGAAGGATGTCTTGCCCTGACTTACAGCTATGGGGTTGTAGAAATACCAGGCGCTGTTGGTATGCGATGATGCTGGCGATGATGTTTGTGACGGACGGTTGTTGGCAGAGGTATTGCCCATTCCTCCATTCTGAGCCAACTGGCGCTGGGCATTCTTTTCGGCCTGCTGGTTGCGTTCTTCTTTTTCCTTCTTCTTCAGAAGGGTTATCACTCGGTCGATGGCGGCATTGCGGTCGGACTCACTCATGGTGGCAAGTTGCTGGAGAGAATCCTGCAAGTGGACAGCCTCGGTATAGGGTACGAGTTCGTCGAGTACTTTGGAACGCTCGGACAGTTGGGCATAGTCCTTGCGGTCTTTGTCCAACAGGCCGATGGCCTCACCATAACAGCGGCGTGCATCTGAATAGAGTTCCTTGACCCAATATAGGTCGCCCAAGTGGAGGAGCAATACACCTTTCTCTATACCGTTGCGTGTTGACTTTGTGTTGCCTTTCTCATAAGAGGAGATAGCATTGAGGGTGTCACGTTTCAGCAGGTAGATATTACCCATGGCATAATAGAGTTGGTCGAGATACTCCTTATTCTTATCGGAGGCAGCCATTCGGCGCAGACGGGAAAGAACCTGCTTGGTATTGGTGGATGCCATCACCTCGCTCATAGAGATGCGGGCATTGAACTCTAACTCGTAGGGTGGGTTGAGACGTATCACGTGCTTGAAGGCCTTGTAGGCCTCGGTCTTACGACCCAATGCAGCCTGCAGCTGGCCCATGAGATACCACTCGCGGGCTTTCTGTTTGCGGCGCATCTCATGCTTGATGACTTTGCGCAGGTAGGGGATGGCCTTGTCGAACTGCTGGGTGTGGATGTAATAATCCGTATAGGTGTAGTCCCATTCTTTCTGGGCACGCCAGTGGATGGAATCGCGCTGCATATTGCGGATGATGTCTTCGGCATCGTACATCCAGCCCTGTTCGATATAGCATTTAGCCAACCATGCCTTTGCACGGCCGTAGATGGCAGGCTGGGTCTCGAAGAGCCGGCTCATATAGGCAAAGGTGGAAGCGGCATTCTCGAAGTCGCCTTGATAGAACTGCGAACGGCCCATCAGCATCCAAGCCTTCCAGATGAAGGGATTGTACTCTCTGCGGTTGAGCCACTCGATGTCCTTGGCTGTCTTTCGGCGACTCTTGGTCCATTCGGGGCGCTGCTTGATGCTGTGGCGCTGGATGGCTTTCTGACATTTCTCGATGGCACGGTCGTAGTTGCCCTTACCCAATTCGCGGCTGTTCTTGTTGCCTACGGTATAAAGGGGGATGATTTCGGTATAGTTGTCCTTGTTGCCCTGCTCTTTCTCGAGCGAGGCATCGATATAAGCCAAGGTGCCATTATAGTATATATTGTACTTGGAGTGGAAGGCATGCAGCCATCTGTTGCGCGCAGTATTTTTCTGCGTAGAACAACCTGTCACGGCGATGAGGGCTATGACGAGGATGAGGATAATATGAAGGGCAGAATGCTGTTTCACGTTGATGGCTTTTGTTTCTTATAAATGTTTTTTATTTCTTATAAAACTGAGATATGCCTGCTTTTATTGTCTTGCAGAGGGCAAAAGTGAGGATACTTACAAAGATGATGGTGGCTCCTGAGGGAACATTGAACTTATAGCTGACGAGGAGCCCGATGAGGCAGTCGAACCAGCCCACGATGATGCTGTAGAGGATAAGCCGCCTGTAACTGTAGGTGAAGATACTGGCCGTCATCTGTGGAATGGTAAGCAGACTGATGGCAAGGACTATACCCACCATCTTGAGGGTGGCGACGATGGTCATGGCGATGAGTGCCATCATCATATATTCTATCAGGGCGACGGGAAGATGCTGCGAAAGAGAAAAGGTGCGGTCGAATGCCACACTTTGGATGGGTCGTAGAAAAAGAGTAAAGAGTATGCAGACAAATGCCGTGAGAATGCCCAACAGCCAGAGATCGCCTGTGCCGATGGTGAGAATGCTGCCGAAGAGAAAAGATGGCAGGTCGGGCATGAAACCTGGAGTAAGGAAACAGCAGATGATGCCCACACTCATGCCCAGAGTCCAGAACATGGCAATGGCGGAGTCTTGACGTATGTCCTTGCGTGAGGAAGTCCATTGTACGCCGAAAGCGCTGAGTATGGCAAATATCATTGCAGACAGGATGGGGTTGATGCCGGCAAACACTCCTATGCCTATGCCTCCAAACGAGGCATGGGTGATACCGCCACTGATAAAGACAAGGCGGCGGGTTACGATGTAGGTTCCTATGAAACCGCAAAGGATGCTTGCCAGGAAAGCTCCTGCAAGGGCGTTCTGGAAAAATGTATATTCGAGTATGTTCATGAGACTACGTGGCTTTCCTGTATAAATGCTATGACTTCGTCCTTCAGCGTGTCGGGAAGGTTGATGCCCCGGAGAATGAGGCTTCTGTTCCAGGCTGCCACTTCCTCGGGATGCATGGTATAGAGGACTTCGGAGAATTCTTCTACTTCCTGGGGTGTATAGTCATGGGACTCGCGACCTCGAAAACGGTCCAACTCCTCATCGTCGAAATATTCGATTTCTTTGACCGATGCTTCCATCAGGCATTCTTGCTCGCATTTGGCATTATCGCCATTGCAGGTGTTGCAGGAAACTCCTTCCTGAATAGGTGATTCGGGACCATTGCGATGGCTCAAGATGCCTAATAGAGCAGAGATGATGCCCAAGACCACGAGGGATATGATGAGATATAGCATGGGATGTACGGATAGATTCTTACTGTTTGTGAGAAGACAAGGGAATTATGCCTTCTCGGTGATAATGAAACCTACAGAGCGGAGATCTTCCCAGAAGTGGGGATATGACTTGGTGACGACCTCGGGATGATTAATCTGCAACTGTGGAAACTTGAATGCCAGAGGTGCGAAGGCCATTGCCATGCGATGGTCTTCATAGGTGTCGATAGGCTCAAGGGTAGGCTCGCAGGTCTCGCCTTCCCAGATGAGGGTGTTGTCATTCTCGTCGCGAATGACATAACCCACTTTTCTGAGCTCTCGCTTCAATGCCTCTATACGGTCGGTCTCCTTGATCTTCAATGTGGCAAGACCGGTGAAACGGAAGTGTACTCCCATCGCACAACAGGCTACTACGATGGTTTGTGCCAGGTCTGGAGAACCCGTGAAATCGTAGTCAAGGCGTGGTAATGTACAGCGGTGGGCCTTCAGCTTGAGTGGGGCTATACGGTCGCGTAACTCAAAATCGCTCTTCACTCCCAATAGGCTGAAGATGTATTTCACCACAGAGTCGCCCTGCTTGGTGCAGTCTGACAGACCATCCAACTGCAGTTCTGAGTCACGATTGGCATTGAGGGCCATGATCTCGTACCAGTAGGACGATGCACTCCAGTCGCTCTCTATAGTGTAGTCTTCTATCTTGGCATAGGGTTGGGGTGCTATGGTAATGGTGTCGATATCAGTCCATTTGGCATCGGCACCAAACTGACGCATGGTCCACAGGGTGAGGTCTATATAAGGACGGGAGGCTATCTCGCCTGTGAGTTTCAGCTCGAGACCTTTCTGCAACACCGGACCTATCATCAGCAGGGCAGAGATATACTGCGAGCTGATACTGCCTACTACCTCTATCTGGCCACCCTCGAGAGGTTTGCCTTCGATGCGGAGTGGGGGAAAGCCTTCTTTCTCTACATACTCGATGTCGGCTCCCAAACGGCGGAGGGCATCTACAAGAATGGCTATAGGACGGTTCTTCATGCGCTCGGTTCCCGTGATGGTATGCGAGCCTGGTGTGCTTGCCAGATAGGCGGTCATAAAACGCATGGCGGTGCCTGCTGCCTTGATGTTGATGGTCTCGGGCATGTCACGAAGTGCGGCTACTATTACTTCTGTATCATCGCAGTCGCTCAGATGGCTAAGAGGAAAGGTGCAGCCTGCCATGGCATGGATGACAAGGGCGCGGTTGCAGATACTCTTGGAGGCTGGCAACTGGATAGTACTGTTGATCTGTTGGGGTGCTTGAATGATATATGTCATGTTATGTTTTGTTTTCTTTTCTGTGTTATTTGACGATGATTACTGGTAAGTCGAGAGGCTCATCGGTAGCTGTCTCTGTGGAGCGAGTGTTAGGACGCTCTTTTTTAGGGCCAGGAATGAGGGGACTGTAGTAGAGTACCTGGCGTATGCGCTCACGCTGTTGGGCTGTGAACTGATAGTTCAGACTCATGGAATAGTCCATCAGGTTGATGGAACTCCAAGTATCGCCTGTGTCGTTTTGACGAGAAATCATATCAGACAGGTGGACGATGACATCTTTACCTGCCGACTCGGCTTCTTGTCGTTTGTTTTCTATATATTGGGAAAGCCACGTGTTGTAGGCTGGTCGGTTATAACTCTTTGTGTCGGTGCAATAATCGGTATCAGCATACGACTCGATGGGTTTGTTGTCTTTTTCAGCAAAGACATGATGCAGACCAAGATAATGTCCTAACTCGTGGGCAAGTGTGGCATTGGCATCGTAGATGAGATTTTCGGTGTTCTCGGCTTCTGAAGTTATGCCTTTGTATCGGTTGCTCTCATAGTAGATGTACTTACTGTTGATGCAGAGGCAGTGAGCGTATTTCAGATTGCTCTTGGACAGTTTGGTACGCTTGGTGTTATTGAGACCTTCTATCTGGGGATAGCCTGCTCCTTGATAGGGCATCACACTGATGCCCAAAGTGATAGAAGATTCGTCTTTTGTCTGTTCGAAGGGGTATACCATCACGTTGATGTATTCGTTGGGGTCCCATACATATTTGGTGTATCGGCGTGAGTTGTCGCCCATGAACTTTTCGCAGTCAATGGGGTAGATGCCAGTCCATTTGATATATTCAACTCCTGGTTGTGCTAAGGTTTGATTTTGCTCGTTCTTCTCGGCAAGGACAAAACGGATGTGGATATTCTCGCTGTTGTCGTATTCCTGATATGTATAGACGTTGCCTTGATAGAGCTCATTGACATGGGCAACGAGTTCTTTGATTCTGGTATAGTCTACATACTGTTTCCTGTCCTGACTGTCTTGATAGAGGACGTGGAATATCACGGGTATCTGGTATTCATAGTCGTCGCTTGTTATCTCATCGTTGTCGCGGTCTTGCTCTATATCAGCATAGAATTCTTCTGTGCTGCTGTTACAGCAAGTGAGGGTGGCGCCTATTATGCATAACAGGATGCTGTATATATAATGTTTCATGCGTGCGTACTTATTTATTATAATGTTGCAAAATTACAAAAAATATCGTAGATTCATACATAAAAGAGGATATATTTTTCTAAAAACAGTAAGGGCGTATCCTGCTTGATGCAGGGAAGTGCAGGCTCTGCAGTATAATATATGGCTGGGGACTTACTCGCTTATCATTTCTGTTTTGTTTATGCCGCTTGTAATCTTCCTGCTTGAATTTTGCTGGAGGATTAACTGATGTTTACAAAATGTTAGTAAATAGGGGGCGTAAAGAAGAATGAGTGGATTGATAATTGACAAAGTGTAAGTAAAACGTGGAAAAACTTTTGAATTCTTACTTTGTGTGCGTTACAAATTGCAAAATAAAATAGCCTCAAAAAATATGATAAAATTGCGTTAAGGAAAAATACAACTTACTCAAATTATTACTATCTTTGCATCAGAAAAAAGATATAAACCTTTAAAACGTAGTAACAATGAAACGAATTATATTTTTGTCAGTAATGATGCTCGTGACCATCGCAAGTTTTGGTCGTAAGCACGTGGAAAATGCAACAGTAGTTGCTGACACCATTTTTTATGCTGAGAATATGAGTAATGTGGCAAATGCTGATCAGGCTGCTTATTATCGTATTTTGATGACAACAGGAAGTGGTATCACCAAGAAAAATGTCTTCCAGGACTTTTATATGAATGGAAACCTCAGAGCCGAGGGCGGATATAGCTTCATCGACTTGGGTGATGACCGTAATACCGTTTTCAACGGAGAAGTTACTTCTTACTACAAGAATGGTAAGGAAAAGTGGCACGGAAAGTATGTCAATGGCAAACGTGAGGGTTACTTTACATTGCAGCTTCGCGATGGTGGTGTAGCCGTGGTACAGTTTAAGGGAGGTAAGTCAGTACATGACTTCTTTACAGTAACTTACCAGAACGGTAACATGGAAAAGAAACCTCTTTCTGAAATCAAGGGTTTGTTGTAAAGATGTGTCAAATCGAATCTCTCTTATATAAATTATAATTTTATGTTGATATGACCTATATGAGGGCTATCCTCCGTGAGGAAGGTAGCCCTCTCTTTTTTTGTGGTCTTGTCTCAAGAAGAAATTCTACTTGTGGCGATTGGCCCGCTGCTGGCGATACTTAGCTTTCTGTCGTGCAGATCCGCTGCCGTGGGCGCCAGTGATATATTTCTTTTTCTTGGCCTTGGTCTTTACCTTGCCGTCGTCCTCCTTCTTGGGGCCTCCTCCGGCTTTGAATACCATGCCACCCATGATAATATCATCAATATCATTCATATTCTTTTGTCTTTAAATGGTGTTGATGTTGTTTTTAAAATAATCTTTTCTTCTCTCGGTAGTTACAGACTCCCACCACTGATTAGTGGTGGAAGAGTCGTACGTGGGTGAATGCCATGGCTATGCCATACTTGTCGCAGGTCTCGATAACATTATCATCTCGGATACTGCCACCAGCCTGGGCAATATATTCTACTCCACTCTTGTGGGCACGTTCGATGTTGTCACCAAATGGGAAGAAGGCGTCACTGCCTACAGATACACCTGTGTTCTGGGCAATCCATGCTTTCTTTTCCTCACGGGTCAATGGCTCTGGCTTCTCGCTGAAGAAGTTCTGCCATACACCATCCTGCAGCACGTCTTCCCATTCATCGCTGATATATACGTTGATGGTGTTGTCGCGGTCGGCACGGCGGATTCCCTCTTTGAAAGGAAGATTCATCACCTTGGGACATTGACGCAACCACCATTCGTCTGCCTTGGAACCAGCCAGACGTGTGCAGTGGATGCGGCTCTGCTGACCAGCACCGATACCGATGGCCTGACCGTCTTTCACATAGCATACAGAGTTGCTCTGTGTGTATTTCAACGTGATGAGCGAGATGATGAGGTCGCGCTTTGCCTCTGCTGTGAATGTCTTGTTTTTGGTAGGGATGTCCTCAAACAAGGCAGGATCGTCGAGTTTCACCTCGTTACGGCCCTGCTCGAAGGTAATGCCGAATACCTGCTTGTGCTCGATAGGTGCTGGCACAAAGTCGGGGTCTATCTTGATGACATTGTACGTGCCCTTGCGCTTTGCCTTCAGAATTTCTATTGCCTCAGGAGTATAGTCTGGAGCTATCACGCCATCGCTAACCTCTCGTTTGATGAGGGTGGCTGTGGCTGCATCGCATGTGTCACTCAAAGCAACAAAGTCGCCGTAAGAACACATACGGTCGGCACCGCGTGCACGTGCATAGGCACAAGCCAATGGTGACAGTTCGATGTTGACGTCATCGACAAAATAGATTTTCTTCAGTGTGTCGCTCAGTGGAAGACCAATGGCTGCTCCTGCAGGAGAAACGTGTTTGAAACTTGCTGCTGCTGGAATGCCTGTAGCTGCCTTCAGCTCTTTGACGAGCTGCCATGAATTGAGAGCATCGAGAAAATTGATGTAGCCAGGGCGGCCATTAATAACTTCGAGGGGAAGTTCACTGCCATCCTCCATGTAGATTCGAGATGGCTTTTGGTTTGGATTACAACCGTACTTTAATGCTAATTCTTTCATTGCAAAGTTCTGTTTGTTAAGAATTTGCTGCAAAGTTACAAAAAATCTCTCTTTTTGAACCATTCATAAGAACTTTTTTGTACTTTTGCAACCAAAATAGAGAATTTCAAACACGTTAGGTTATGAAAAATGATTTGACTCATCTCACAAGTGAAATCGAAAAGAAGGTTGGTAAGAAGATTCCGGTTGGAGCTGATTTTGAGAAATTGGCCTCTTTCTTTGCTATCAAGCATCACATCAAACTGAATGCTGATGCGCTTCATAAGGTGTGGAACTATGTGAGTGGAAAGGAAAAACCAACCAAGAAAACACTGAACAAGTTGGCGCTTTTTGTGGGGTATCAGAGTTGGGATGATTTCCATGAGGCTCTGCATGGAGATGATGACGGAAATCTCAATTACGAAGTGGAGGAGGAGAAGAAATCGGATCCCTCCAACTATGATGATATTTAAGTCAGAATGTTACCGAAGAAAAACCTTTGCAGGTATGGATATAGAAAAAGGAGACTCGACAATGTGTATTGTGAGTCTCCTTTATCTTTTTACTTAGGATTGTAAGCGGAGTAAAATTATTCAGCGTTCTTCTGAATAGTCTTCTTCTCAGCGATACGAGCCTTCTTACCTGTAAGGGCACGGAGGTAGTACAACTTAGCACGACGTACTTTACCATGCTTGTTCACCTCGATAGAATCGATAGCAGGTGACTCGATAGGGAAGATACGCTCAACACCTACTGTACCTGACATCTTACGAACGGTGAAACGCTTCTTGTCGCCATGGCCGGAAATCTTGATAACTACACCACGGTAGAGCTGGATACGCTCCTTAGAACCCTCGACGATTTTGTAAGCGACTGTGATAGTATCACCTGCCTTGAACTCAGGGAACTTCTTGCCGGTTGCAAATGCTTCTTCAGCAACTTTAATTAAATCCATTTTGTTTTATAATTAAATATTGTTTGTCGTTCCAACGCAACATAGTCGAGCCACTCGTCAGCCCATGCCAGCGGTTACGCCGAAAAGCGGGTGCAAAGTTACAACTTTTTCTTGTTCCTTCCAAATTTTCAGAGACTTTCTTCTTTTTTATATGATATTTTTTTTGTTCTTCTTGTTTTTTTAGTGTATCTTTGCAATAATAAATAAAACAAGTTGAATCATGAGAAATAAATGTTTAGCTATTACTGCATTTCTTTTGGCTACTTGGGGTATATCTACTCCTTGCGTGGCTCAGAAGTACAAGGTTACAAAGGTGCAGCGTTCCCGTATTTTGGTGGATAAGAGATTTGATCAGAATCCTGATGCTCAGGCAGCTGTCTTTATAGCACCTTATAAGCATAAGGTGGACAGTATTATGAGTCCTGTTGTGGGTGAGACTGCTCACTATATGGCTGCTGGTCGTCCAGAGAGTGAATTGAGCAACCTGCTTTGTGATATTTTGGTATGGGCTGGTAAGGATTTCGAAGAGAAGCCTGTGTTCTCCGTTTATAATATGGGTGGTATTCGTGCAGCCTTGGCTAAGGGAAAACAAACGGTTGGAGATGTCAATGATATGGCTCCTTTCGAGAATAAGATATGTTTCCTTACTTTGACGGGTAAGGATGTGCTTGAACTTTTTTCTCAGATTGCCATGCGTGGTGGTGAGGGCGTAAGTCATGCTGTAAAAATGGATATCTCGAAAGATGGGAAGCTTTTGGATGCTTCACTCAACGGACAACCTATAGACGAGAAAGCTTCTTACCGGGTGGCAACGCTTGATTATCTGGCTGAAGGCAACGACCAGTTGACTGCCTTTAAGAAAGGAACGGATGTCTTTGCGCCCAAACAGAGAGAGAACAATGTGCGCTTCATTATCATGAATTATTTTCGTGAACAGGCTGCACAGGGAATGTGTGTGGAATCTAAAGTGGAAGGTCGTATAGTTATCAAATAATATCTATGATGAAGAAATATTTTTTTGCTGTGGTAATGTGTTGCATTACTTTCAGTTCTTGGGCACAGAAACAGTTGGTGGTGCTGCATACGAATGATACACATAGTTGTGTGATGCCTCTGAATCCTAATTTGGCTGATACGGCTATTGCAGACAGAGGTGGTTTCCTTCGTAGAGTGAACATGGTGAAGCAGGAAAGACAGAAGAATCCAGACCTTCTTCTCTTCGATAGTGGTGATTTCTCACAAGGTTCACCTTATTACACACTCTTTAAAGGTGATGTAGAGGTGGGACTGATGAATGAGATGGGATATGCTGCTGCCACGATAGGTAATCATGAGTTTGATTTTGGTATTGATAACATGGTTCGGCTTTTCAAGAAGGCTAAGTTTCCTATAGTTTGTTCCAACTATGATTTCACTGGTACGCCTTTGAAGGACATTGTTAAGCCTTGGGTTGTATTGAAACGCGGGGGAGTGAAAATCGGAGTCTTTGGTTTGGGACCTCAGTTGGAAGGACTTGTCACTGCTGCCAATTATGGGCCGATCAAGTATCTTGACCCTATAAAAACAGCTTTGGAAACGGCTACCTTCTTAAAGAAAAAGAAGAAATGCGACATCATTATTTGTATTTCGCACTTGGGATGGAATGTGGAGAATATAGATGATGTCCAGACAATACCCGGCACTCGCTATATCGATTTGGTATTGGGAGGTCATTCACATACTTATTTCAAGGAATTGAGATATGTGAAGGATTTGGACGGAAAGCTTGTTCCTGTCGACCAAAATGGCAAGAATGCCATTTGGGTGGGCAAGATAGTCTTGGATTACTCGAAATAAAAAGTCAATGCTATCATTTTGCTGTGTGCTTTCTGGGAAGCCATAGCATATGGTAGCATATTTTTATCCTTTATATTATTAATGTGCCCTTTGTCAACTGTGTTGCTAATTCCATACATGAATTTCAGTTCCGGTCTTAATTTGAAGAACGGAAGATATAAGTCACATCCTACTCCAATTTCTAAGAACAGGTCTGTTTTCTTTAGTTTGATATAATCGTCATTGCTGTTGTTCAGGTTGAACATCGGATTGATACCCGCCATGATGTATGGTCGGTGATTGTTGAAGCGGGGAGCTGCAAAGATGAGGTCTACTGCTGTAGAGAGATAGGCTGTTTTCATCTCTTGCATCTTCTCGGTAGGCCGGTCGTTGGCATCTTTCTCCAGCAGGTTGCGATAGGTAAGATGACGGGTGCCGAAATACATGGCAGGAGCTACTCGTAGTTGGAAGTTGGTGTTGAGACGAAGCTCACCCAGTACGCCTACGGTGAATCCTGCATCCCATCTGTCTTGATCGACGGTGACGCATGATTCTACTTCTTGACCTTCCTCGTTGATATAGGTTTGATGCCCCGTATTCACCAACTCTAAGTCTTGCAGGTGTGTGCCTACCAATACACCAAAGTGGAAAGTACGAAGGTCGGTATAAGGACGATTCTCTACGGTACGTTCCTGAGCCTGTGCCTGGAAGAGTACTAATCCGATAAGGGATATGATGATAAATATCTTCTTTTTCATATTCTTATAACGGAATACATGGATTCTTATTGCCCTCAACTTATTTCGAAAGAGTATAAATTACAAAAAAAATGATACCTACATGTAGGTATTTGAAAAATTATTGTTATCTTTGCACCATACTTAATAGGTATAGATTAAAACAGATTGAACAAAACATTATTAATATTTAAACTTTATTATTATGGCTTACGTAATTGGTGACGATTGTATCGCTTGCGGTACATGTATTGATGAGTGTCCATCAGGTGCTATTTCTGAGGGCGAGAAGTATTCTATCGACCCAGATGCTTGCACAGAGTGTGGCACTTGCGCTGATGTTTGTCCTAACGAGGCTATCAGTCTTCCTTAATTATTAAGGAAAGATACTTTAGTTACATAAAACATCTTGAGCGGCTCTTTGAGTCGCTCTTTTTTGTTTCTTTTGTTTTGAAATCTATTTTTTATTCCAGCCTTTATCATAAGGTTCCCACGTAGGTGTATATTTTATTATAATACCTTTTCACTTCAATCTTATAACTCAAACGAGTATAAAAAAGCGGAACTCCTTCTGGAATTCCGCTCTTGAATATTTCTTGTTTCTTATTATTCAGCTGTAGCTTTTGTGCCCTTTTCGATGGCATCCTTAGCATACTTGTTTTCAGGATCCAACTGGAGCAACTTCTCCCAGTATGGTTTGGCCTTTTCAAAGTCCTGCTTGTCGTAGTTGTAGATGAAGCCCATGTACTGATAAGCCTGCTTCAAGTAGCCGACTTCGTCAGCGTCACACTGCTTTGCCTCAAGCTCCTTGATTACTTCCTCATATGCTGGGATAGCCATATCGTCCAACTCGCTTTGGAATGCAGTGTTACCTTCCTGTAGTTTGGCGAATGCCTTCAATGAAGGATATTTCTCAGCAAGTTTGTCGTAAACACTAATGGCTTTTTCTATGTTCTGAACTTTAGTTTCTGCATTCTTCTTAGCCTTGTTGACATAGATTTCAGCCAACTTCATGAAGTCTGTAGGAGCTGCATCTGGGTTTTTGTCCATATACTGCTGGCTGTATTCCAACGCTTTGTCCTCATCACCCTTTTGCTTGTATGCCTCAGAGATGTACTGCAATGGCTTAGGATCGTCGGCCTTGAGCTGCAATGCCTTCTCATACTGAGCTATACCTTCATCGTACTGTTTGTTGCCTACCAATGCCATACCATAGTAGGTATAGTCTCTTGATGTCTTCTTGATAGAGTCTGTACCCATGATGACCTGTGCATGCTGGAGAGCTACATCGAATTTCTCGATACCTACAGCAGACCATACAGCAACTCTGTGGAAGGTAGCATCCTTAGGGAACTTCTGCAATCCACTCTCAGAGAGTGTCAATGCTTCATCCTTCTTGTTGACCATATAGTTGGTGATAGCGTAAGCTACATAGATATATTCCTCCAACTTGTTAGGGTCAGTCTGCTTGAAGAGATCGTAAGCCTTGTCGTACTTACCATTGCTGTAGAATGTGTAACCAGCCATAGCCTCGTAAGGATATTCTGGGTTCACTTCCTTCAGCTTCTTCAGTGTCTCTGCGCTCCTTACAGGGTCAATCTTTTGATATACATTGGCATAGCTGATGTATCCCTGAGGATTCTTAGGATCCATGACGATACAGTCGTTGTAGCTTGCAGCAGCATCACCACCATTGTCCTGCAATGCGTAGATATCACCTTTCAGGATATAGGCGTCACCAAAGTTTTTAAACTTCATGGTGATAGCATCTGCTACAGCCATAGCCTTTTCATACTGCTTGTTGATAGCAAGAATGTTACCCAAAGCTACAAGAGCCTTCGGGTCTTTCTTAAACTCTTTCTGGTACTCCTTCAAGGACTTATCAAAATCCTTTGAGGTTGCGTTACCAGACTTGATATTTGCCTCTATCGACTTCAGCATGTCCTTATAGTTGACATCCTGAGCCATTGCTGGCATTGACAAACCCATCATCAATGCGGCAGCCACTAAATATTTAATTGCTTTCATAATCTCAATTTTTATTTGTGTGATTACTATTTTTATTCATTAGATGACACCTTCATCCAGAAAGTTTAATCGGATTCTTATTTTTTAATATTTACTTTCTTGTAGGTTATGTCGCCTCTATAGGGAAGCAGACCTGATTTGAATACAATCAACTGTCCTCGTGGGTTCGTGATGTAGTTGGCAAAGCTCCATGGGAGCGCCTTGTGTGGGTCTACTACTATAGCATATAATGTTCTTACGAATGGATATCTTCCGTCGAGAAGGTAAGCCTGATAGGGTTGCCAACTGTTCGATGGAGTTGCCTTGTCTTTGATAGACACTCGCATGACATGAATATTCTTCTTAAAGGTGGTGTTGGTGGAATCTCGACGGTCGTTCAACCAGTTAGAACCAATTACACCGATAGCGCCCGGAGTCTCGTCTACGAAGTCAATTACCTGCTTGCTTGTCTTGGCTGCCATGATTTTGGCACCCATCTTTTCGCCATGCAATACTGAGTCAACAACCCAGTTGGTAGTAGCCGAGCGAGTGTTGTCGAAGATGACTTCGATGTCTCCTCTTTTAGAACCAGGAACAATGTCGCTCCATTTTGTGGCTTTTCCTGTCAGAACACGTTTGATGTCGTTTACCGTTATACAAGTATCTTGGTTGTTCTTGTTGACGATAAAAGCCAATCCATCGTATCCGATAGGGAAGACTGAAGGAATAACATTGCTTTTCGATTTCAAGTATGCAATCTCGCTATCTTTCAGATGACGAGTTGTGAATAAAAGAGTAGTCTTGAAATCTTTGATCATTTGAAGTCCTGTGACTTCATCTGAATAAATGGGCTTGAGTTTTGCCTTTGGAAATTCAAACTCAAACTGTGTTCTCTCCTCGTCGATTATAGGGCTCAGACTTTCGTCTGCATAGAATTCAATAGTGCCCGACGTAGGAGTATCTGTTCTACCATCTTTGGCTTTCTTCTCACCACATGATGAGAAGAAAGCCATTGATAGTGATATTAATCCTATAAAAATATAAGATGTTTTTTTCATTCTATTACTGCAATCTAAATACAACTGGAACTGTGTACTTCACACGTACGGCAGAACCATTCTGCTTACCTGGACTCCATCTTGGCATACTTCTTACAACTCGAGTAGCCTCGCGGTCGAGTGATGGGTCTACGGAACGTACAACCTTTACATCAGTGATTGAGCCATCACGCTCTACAACGAATGATACGATTACACGACCTTGTACACCATTCTCCTGAGCGACAACAGGATACTTTGTGTTGCTTGAGAGGAAAGCCTGCAAGGCAGCTGGGCCGCCAGGGAAGTGAGGCATCTCTTCTACAACATCAAACACCTTGTTAGAAACCTCAGGCTTTGGAGCTGGTGGTGGTGGAGGAGCTGCTACGGCGATATCGCTTCTTACAGCTTCAGCCAGACGGTCTTTAGTACCTTCCTTGTTCTCAGTACCTACGGCCACCTTCTCATCCAACTTGTCCATTTGCTTTACCTGATTTTCCTCTTTTACGAGTTCATCCTTCTTGATAACAGGTGCAGTAAACTTCTGAGTCTCGCGAGCCACAGGTATCTCCTTTTTAGGTTCAATCTTTGGCTTCACTGGCTCTTTCTTCTTTTCTTCTTTCTTAGCTTGCTTCTGGAGTTCAGCCAACTGCATAGCTTCCATGTATGCTTGCTGTTCTTCGGCCTGTTTCTGTTCGATAACCTTCCAAGCCAAGAATCCACCTACGAGAGCTGCAGCGATGACCAAGATCAGAAGAGCCTTGATGTTTCGACCAGAAGTACCCTTACGGAGCTGGTATGCACCATACTCCTTGTTCTTTCCGGCGAAAACCATTTCGACCCATTTAGGATCGTATAGATCTATTTTTGCCATTTCTTTCTTGTTTTAATTGTTAGCAATCATCTTACATCTTAACGTTTCTTGACTTGAGAAGCTTCTCGTCGTCAGCGCTAATCTTGTCGATGACATACGTACCAATGTTCAAAATCTGCATTTCATCGAGTGCGTCAACCATATTCTTGTACGAAGCATTATCAGTAGGCTTGATGACGATAGTCAGGGTTGGGATCTTACCATCCTTTAAGTTACCTGCCTTCAAGTCACTCAATTTCTTCTGATAGATGCTGTCAGGATATTGTTTTGGATTCTTAGAACGCTCCATGTTTAACTCCTTAACAGCGAGTGAGATTCTCTCTACTGGACGTGTACCGTTCTCTGTAGCATGCTCTCTCAAGACCTTGCGGATACCATTGGTGCCCCATGTAGTTTCCTTGATCCATGTAGGATCATTGTATTGAGGGATACCAGCACCGTAGTAAATCTTGTTGTCAGCTGTTACATAGAGGGTAACAGTCTCAGAAGCTTTCGCCTCGTTCTTCTTGTCCTCTGGTTGGTTGTCATCATTACTTGGCATAGTCAGCTCCATTGTCTGAGGTTTGCTCAAAGATGTACACAGCATGAAGAACGTGATAAGAAGCATGAGCATATCCACCATAGGCGTAAAGTCTACGCGGACATTCATTTTCTTTTGTTTGCTTTCTTTCTTTGCCATTTATTCGTCCCCCTGTTGTTTTAACTGTGTAATCATATAGTAATGACTCTCATCCATGTCCTGGAGTTCGTTCATCACTCTCTTCACTGTTTTATAAGGTGTAGAAGCATCTGCCTTGAGGGCTATCTTGATGTCCTCGTTAGCATTACGAGCAGCGTCTACCCACTGCTGGAATTCGCTCATACCACCCTTGATACTGTCGAGAGGAATACCCTTAGTCTGGAGATACTGTGGACGCTTTGCTGCGTTCATAGTCAGATAAGTGCTCATGTCACTCATTGGAACACCAAACAAACCCTCGCTCTTGAAAGTTTCAATCTGCTTAGGATTCAATGACACACCGAAATTGCCTGTCATTGTGCTCAGTGTTGCTCCCAACTGATCGGTATTATCAATACTCATAAATACTTGGCCTTCGCCGGTTGGTTTACCAGCCTTGTCCTTTTCAGGACTTACCAAGATAGTCAAGACGCCGTTCTCTGGCACCTTAATCTCAGACACAGATCCTGGTGTGTTAACCTTTACAGGCTCATTCTTTACGAATGTAGAAGTGAGCATGAAGAAGGTAAGCAACAGGGTCATAACGTCTGACATAGGAGTCATATCGATCCAGACGTCACTCTTCTTAATTTTTACTTTACCCATAGCGATAAAATTTT
>ERZ1034920.127-NODE-127-length-58912-cov-13.207112_pt1 | contig 58912 bp, 62 predicted proteins | sample MGYA00520688_ERZ1034920 | MGnify/ENA primary metagenome ERZ1034920 (study PRJEB33766, sample SAMN09781785) | gut metagenome | biome: gut microbiome | host: Homo sapiens | place: Madagascar | study: EMG produced TPA metagenomics assembly of the PRJNA485056 data... | reverse complement strand
AGGTTCTGGGAATGTCATTCTTTCCAAGATAATTGGAGCTTTTTCATCACATAATGTATCACCGGTTGTTGTATCTTTCAAACCAACTGCTGCACAAATGTCACCAGCATAAACTTCAGTTTCTTCAAGTCTTTGATCAGCATACATACGAACCAATCTTGAAATACGTTCTTTCTTACCGTTAGTTGAGTTAAGAACGTAAGAACCAGAAGTGATAACACCAGAATATACTCTTAAGAATGTTAATCTACCTACGAATGGGTCAGTCATAACTTTGAATGAAAGAGCTGAGAATGGTTCAGTGTCAGAAGAGTGTCTTTCAACCTTTGTACCGTCTTCTAATTCACCTTCGATAGCTTTTACATCTACAGGAGATGGCATATAATCAACAACAGCGTTTAGTAATAACTGAACACCTTTGTTCTTGAATGCTGTACCGCAAGTTACAGGAACGATTTTGTTTTCACAAACAGCTTTTCTCAAAGCAGCTTTTAATTCATCAATAGTGATTGAATCAGGATCTTCAAAGAATTTTTCCATTAAAGCATCGTCTTCAGCAGCAATTGCTTCAACCATTGCATCGTGGTATTCTTTTGCTTTTTCAACCATATCAGCAGGAATATCTTCTTCCTTAATGTCTGTACCTAAGTCGTTTGTATAAATTTCAGCTTTCATTGTCATCAAGTCAATCAAACCTGTGAATTTGTCTTCAGCACCGATAGGTAATTGAAGAGGAACAGCATTAGCACCTAATCTGTTTTTGATTTGGTCTACAACTCTGTAGAAATCTGCACCTGTTCTGTCCATTTTGTTTACGAATACCATTCTAGGTACTTCGTATCTGTTAGCTTGTCTCCAAACTGTTTCTGATTGTGATTGAACACCACCAACAGCACAGAATACAGCAACAACACCGTCTAATACACGAAGTGAACGTTCTACTTCGATAGTGAAGTCAACGTGCCCTGGGGTATCAATGATGTTGATTTGGTGTCCTTTCCAAGTAGCTGTTACAGCTGCAGATTGGATTGTGATACCTCTTTCTTTTTCTTGTTCCATAAAGTCAGTTACAGCTGCACCATCGTGAGTTTCACCGATTTTATGTGTTTTACCTGTGTAGAACAGGATACGTTCAGTTGTAGTGGTTTTACCTGCATCGATGTGAGCAGCAATACCAATATTTCTGATCTTTTCTAATGGAGTTTTTCTAGCCATTTTCTTAGTTTCCTTTATATTTTTACTACTACTATTTACTACTGTCGCCAGTATGACTATTGTCGCATGAACATGTTTTCAGTACAAGTGGCAATAAAATTGTTAGTTTTTGGTTATTTTTTAATGCCAAAAGAAAAAAGGCGAAGTGTAAGTGCTCCGCCTTCTTCAATCTCAGTTAATTTTGTAATTTACAAAACTTATACACTAACTTTCATTGTGTTAGCAATGATTTCGTTGAAGCTATCAGCTTTCAAGCTAGCGCCACCAACTAAAGCTCCGTCGATGTCAGATTGTGACATTTGTTCTTCGATAGTGTTTGGTTTTACAGAACCACCGTAAAGAATTCTGATAGAATCGCCAGCAGATGCTGAAGAAACTTCTTTAACAACGTTTCTAATCATAGCGATAACTCTGTTAGCTTCTTTGCTGTCGCAAGTTTTACCAGTACCGATAGCCCAGATTGGTTCGTAAGCGATAACTGATTTAGCAACTTCTTCTTCTGATAAACCGTTTAAAGCAGCTCTAATTTGAGATGCGATGTGTTCATCAGTAACACCAGCTTCTCTTTGTTCAAGAGTTTCACCACAGCAGATGATAGGAATCAAACCGCCAGCTAAGATTGCTTTAGCTTTTTTGTTAATCATTTCGTCTGTTTCAGAGAAGTATTGTCTTCTTTCAGAGTGACCGATGATAACGTGTGAGCAGCCTGCATCAGCTAACATTTCTACAGAAACTTCACCAGTGAAAGCACCTGATTTTTCCCAGTGGCAGTTTTGACCTGCGATAGCGATTTTATCGCATCCGGAACCACAAGAACATTTTTCGCTGTTTACAACGCTTAATGAAGTAAATACAGGAGCAATAATGATTTCTGGCAATTGTTCTGCTGAGAAATCTTTAGCAAAATTCTTTATACCTTGTACCAATGCTTTAGCATCAGATTGAAGTAAATTCATTTTCCAGTTTCCTGCAATAATTGGTTTTCTTGACATAATTTTCTCCTTCTTTAGGCAGAGTCTTCAATTTTGTTCCCTACCCCTTTTTTATTCCTATACTTGAATATTAGAATAAACGCAAATAAAAGTAAATAAGTCCTTGGTAAAAATCCTTGGTAAAAAATGAACAATTCAAATTATTTTTCGTTATACTAATATAGAGGTCACATTATGGATAAGAAATGTTCAAAATATGAAGGATTATTTGTTTTTTCTGACGAAGAAACGCTAAAGTCGCATCTTAACGAATGTGAGGAGTGCCGTTTGGAACAGGAAAAAATGGACAAGGTTTCTGATTTGATAGATGAAGTGAAGTTTTACTATCATGCAAAAAGAAAAAGAAAACCTTTTCTAAAAGCTGCTTGTGTTGCAATATTTCTGTTGTTCACAACTGTAACTTACAGCATTTATGAAAACTACGATGTTATGATGGATACTTTGCAATATGGCGAAACACTTTCAGCAGAGGATTTAGGGTTTCCGGTAGATTCTTACGGGCTCATTGCGGTGGATGAATGAATTTTAACGAAATAATAGAAACAAATAAAAACAACATAAAAAATATAATCAGACTTATTACAAAAAGCGAAAACGAGGACTTGGAGCAAGAAGTCTATATTAAACTGTGGAAAAATTCTGACAAGTATAAAGAACAAGGTTCAATGAAAAGTTGGATTGGCACTATTGCAAAAAATGCTTCAAAGGATTATTTGAAATCAGCAATGGTTAGAAACGAACAGAATTCAACATCTGATGAGTTTGTGTTAACAAGTATAAAAGACAAAAAAACAACACCGGAAGACAGAGTTTTGGCGAGTGAACGCCAAAAGAAAATTATTAAAGCAATTGATGGCTTAAAGCCTAAACTTCGAGAAACTATTATGCTATGCGAAATTTACGGTTTTACTTATGAAGAGGCTGCGGAAAAACTTAATTGCCCAATTGGAACAATAAAATCAAGAATTTATAACGCAAAAAAAGAATTAGCAGAAAAATTAGAAGATTTATTATAGAGAGGTATTAAAATGAAAAGATTAGCAATTTTAGCAAGTGCTCTATGTGTTATTGCGACATCCGGAATTGCAGTAAATGCTGCTCCTGTAGCGCCTGATAACAATCAGCCGCCACAAATGTCAAGAGAAGAAATGATTAAACAAAGAAAAGCACATGAAGCTGCTTTTGAACAAAAATTGGGCCTAACAGAAGCGCAAAAGGCTAAAGCCAAAGAACTTCGTATAAAAGGACATAAAAAAATGAAGCCTGTTATGGAAGAAATTAAATCTAAAAAACAAGAAGCAGAAGCTATAAAGCGCTCTAGAATGGCAATTAGAATGCAAGAAGAGCAGTTGGCTAAGATTGATGCCGATTTGAAAGTTCTTGAAAAGAAGGCGCATAAGATTAGACAACAAAATATGAAAGATTTTGAATCAATCTTGACAAAAGACCAGAAAAAAATCTTGAACCAAATGAAAGAAGAAGGCAGAAAGAATTTTAAAAAAGGCAACTGCCCTCCACCACCTTGCCCTTAGGAAGTGGAAAATTGAAAATTGAAAGTGGCAAGTTTTTTGTAGTTTCAGTTACAAGCTTGGCGCTTCCCCTCTCTTTACAGGGCGCTACTGTCTGGTAAAAATAAGTATGCGCAATCCCCTTCCCTTATTAGGGAAGGATGGGATAGGTATCTGCCCGTAGGGAGATCAAAGCATAGTTTGCCACTTTTCCACCAAACGTATGATTGCAACTATTCCATCATGCCATATAATTATGATGTGTATTGGGAGAAGGGTTATGAACAGACGTTGGTACGATTCAAATGAGCATACAGAACGAGCTCTTGCGATATTAAAAGATATGGATGAGAATAGACGTAGAGCGTTATCTCGTGATTTGACCAATGTTGTGAAACAAATAAAAGAAATGCACGATGAAGAAGAAAATGAAGAATCTGATGTAAGCATCGGCATTGATAGAGTTTTGGGCTTGTATAAGATTTCTAATTCAAGAAGATGGTATGACAAAGTTAGTTTGTTGTCTTATGCAATGAAAACTATGTCAACTTTACCAAAAGAAGATTTTTATAATATTATGGAAGGTATTTCAACTTCACTTTCAGCATAGAAATAGGTCTGGTCTTTCCTCTGCGAATTTGTCTAGGCATACATTTCTTCCCTTGTCTGGTAAGACAAGCTGGGCGGAGCCCTGATGAGGGTGGATATAGATATGTTTTTTTCTCCAGAGGGTTCATCCCCTCACCCGCATTTGTAGTTTTCGCACAGCTCAAACACAACTGCTCCCTCTCCCACAAGGGGCGAGGGTTACAAAGCGAACTATCGAGGCGCATGTTCCCTCTCCTCGGGGGAGGGCTAGGGTGGGGGCTTGCCCGTAAGGGAAAACATTGTAACCCACCCGCATCTGTAAGGCTCAGCAAAGCTTCGCTAACAGCTGCGACCTCCCTATTCATGGAGGTTAGAGGGTAATTTGTTTTTATCGAACAGTAATGTCCACAAGGGGCGAGGGTGGTTTAAAAACTACAAGCTCCACCAATGAGGCGGAGCCAGTAGTTATAATATAATTCTGTAATCTCACCAAGAAGCCGACCATGTGTGAAAAGTCTTTTTGGATACTTTTTTTATACATTAAACTCCAAGCTCCACCAATGAGGCGGAGCTTGTGGTTGTAATATAATCTTGTAATCTCATTAAGAAGCCGACTATGTGTGAAAAGTCTTTTTGGATACTTTTTCTACAGAAAAAGTATCACATTTCGAGGTTCATTTGTGAGAATTGAATAATCTTGTTTTTACCTCTATGTTTAGCGTTATAAAGCGCGTGTTCAGCGTAACGAATAACTGTGTTAGCATCTTCGTCAACATCCGGCATACAAGGGTAAGTTGAGATACCACCTGATATTGTAACTTTGTGTGCTTCTTCTTCGCCAGCCGGTATGAATTCCATTTTTTCAACTTCGCGTCTGAATCTTTCGCCAAATAGGAATGCGTTCTCTTCTGAAGTATTAGGTAATACTAGTAAGAACTCTTCATCACCGTATCTTGTCAAAATATCTTCTTTACGAATCATTGCATTAAGCTTGTTAGCGATGTTTCTAAGCAGGATATCGCCCCATTCGTAACCGTACATGTCGTTTACGACTTTGAAGAAATCAATATCAAATAGAATGCAAGAGAGCTTTGTGCCATAACGTTTTGAACGAGAGATTTCTTCTTCAAGACGTTCTTGTAAATATTTTCTGTTGTGCAAACCTGTCAAGTCGTCTGTCGTTGATACTCTTTCGATTTTCTCTTTGAGCGTCTTGATTTTCAAAAGGGCATTAACTCTAACAATTAACTCATCTTTGTCGGCCGGATTTTTGATAAAGTCGAATCCTTCTGCTCTAACTGTTACATCTCTTCTTGTTGGACCAAAGAAAAGAATTGGACAAGGGAATTTGTTTGTCATCAACGCATCTTTTGCCAAATCAATGTTTTCTACAATCATTAATGACGGATTAATAACTGCATAGTCTTTCATTTGTTCTATTGATACAACCCTAACTTCGGCTTCATCAATATCTGCCAAGATAGCTTGCATTTCCGGCATCGGTTTTGTTGAATAAATAACAATATTGTTCATAAGTTCCCCTCTAGCTTTTAGTATCTTCTTATACTTTTAATATACACTAATTGTTACGGTTTGTAAATCTAAAAAATAAAATAGAGGTTGTCCATTACTAGACAACCTCTATTATTAGAATATTTTACTTATGCTAAAGCTTTTGATTTTTCAATACAGCTAATCAAAGTTGAAGCAACTGTTTTTTGTTCTTCCAAAGTTAATTCTGGGAACATTGGAAGAGAAATAACACATTCTGTATCCTTTTCAGTGTTAGGTAACATACCTTTAGTCCATCCAAGGTGAGCATGAACTTTTTGTAAGTGCAATGGTACCGGGTAGTACAACATAGCACCGATACCAGCTTCTTGTAACATTTTGTGAATATTATCTCTGTTAGGAATTTTAACTGTGTATTGGTGATATACACAATATGTATCAGCCAATTCTTTTGGAGTTTGAATATCTGCACAACCTGCAAACAACTCGTTATAAGTTTTCGCATGTGATCTTCTTGCTGAATTCCATTCATCAATATAGTTCAATTTAACTCTTAAAATTGCTGCTTGGATTTCGTCTAAACGAGAGTTAACACCAATTTCATCGTGATAATATCTAACAGCACCACCGTGGTTTCTTAAAGCAACAATTCTGTTCTTTAAGTTTTCGCTATTAACAGTGATTAAACCGCCATCACCCATACCGCCTAAGTTTTTAGTCGGATAGAAGCTGTAACATCCGATGTCACCAAATGTACCAACTTTTTTACCTTTATATTCAGCACCGATAGCTTGGCAGCAGTCTTCAATTACGTACAAGTTATGACGTTTTGCGATATCCATGATTGCATCCATGTCGCAAGGTTGACCATACAAGTGTACAGGAATAATAGCCTTAGTCTTTGGTGTAATTCTTTCTTCAATTTTCTTAGGGTCGATATTGAATGTATCAGGGTCAATATCAGCAAATACAGGAGTTGCACCAACGATGCCAATAGCTTCTGTTGTAGCAACGAATGTGAATGCAGTTGTAATAACTTCGTCTCCGTGACCTATATCCAATGCTCTCAAAGCCAAGTGCAATGCATCAGTACCGGAGTTTAAAGCTACTGTGTAGTTGCATCCGATATATTTTGCAAGTTCAACTTCCAAAGCTTTACAGTTTGGACCCAAAATGTACTGTCCTGAACGTAAAACTTCACATACAACTTTTTCTACTTCTGCGCCAATCTTCGCATATTGTCTTTTTGAATCTAAAATTGGTATCATATTAACTATCCTCCTATTTTTCACTTCACTTATTAGATTATTTAAACTTTGTCCCGTATTTTGCTTTTTAAAAACTACTAAATTCTTTAAGTACTACTTTGCAAAATACTATTTGAATGCTCCTGTTTTTGCTTTACTTCCTAGATTTTAATAAATGCTAAGCCTCTTCGCATCCAATCCTCTAATACCAGTGTAGCACACTTAATTTATGTCTTTATATAATCTTAATTGCATAAAAAAATGGTTTCGCACACACGAAACCATTTTTCTAAATATTACCAAAGACTAAGCAACTTCGATAGCTGAAACTGGGCAAGCATTTGCAGCTTCTTGAACACATTCTTCGTTACCAGCAATACCTGCAGCTACAACTTCTGCTTTGTCTTCTACGTGAAATACAGCGTCACAGATTGATTCGCAAGCGCCGCATCCGATACATGAATCATTAATAGTTACGTTCATTTGTCTTCTCCTTTTATAAATATTGACTGACTATATATAAATCTTCGCCTTATCAAAAACAACATGTCAGTCGCTGTTATTTTAATGCCACTTTCGTAACATATCGGCAAGTATTTTTATTATACATGTTAAATTAAAAATTAAAATAACCAATCGGATATTCTATTGGCAATTGTGTCAAATCCTTGTTCTACACCCAAGTCTTTTGGCTCAATGTTTTTTGAATAATAAAGAACCGGAACTTGTTCTCTTGTATGGTCTGTACCTGCAACAGTAGGGTCACAGCCATGGTCTGCAGTGATTACCAACAAATCATCTTCTCCAATCAAAGGAAGAATTTTTTCTAAATAATCATCAATTTCTTCAATTGCTTGCCCATAACCTTTGGCGTCATTTCTGTGTCCAAATAACATATCTGTATCAACAAGGTTTGTAAAAATTATTTCTCTGTCGTTATCCGTAATATTAGCGTCAGCGTATTTAATGCTATCCAAATCTAAACTTCCGTCAATCGCTTTAATTGTTAATTCCAAGCCTTCTTTGTTGGAGCCTGTATGAATAGCGTGTGTAATACCGGCTTTAGAGAATATGTCTTCAATTTTACCGATACCGATAACTTTTGCACCGGCTTTTTTAACTTTGTCTAAAACAGTATCTTTTGGTGGAGCCATTGAATAATCTCTTCTGTCTTTAGAAATTCTTGTAGGTTTACCGTCAATAATTTTATAAGGACGAGCAATAACTCTTGCTGTGTTGTATCCGCCTTCGTCTAACAATCTGCGAGCAATTCGGCACCAGTCATAAAGAGTTTCCAAAGGTATCATATCTGTATCAAGTGCAATCTGGAACACACTATCAGCAGATGTATAAATGATAGGAAATTTTGTTGCGTGGTGTTCATCATTCAATTTTTCAATGATAGCAGTACCGCTAGCTGGAATGTTGGCTAAAATTCCTTTGCAGCCTGTTTCTTCAATGAATTTATCAATCAATTCTTTAGGGAAACCGTTTGGATAAGTTGCAAAAGGTTTTTCTGAAATTAAACCTGCAATTTCCCAATGACCTGTAGTAGTATCTTTTCCTTTTGATTTTTCTTGCAATGTTCCATATTGCGCTATTGGAGTGGCAGTCTTTTTGATTCCCTCAAAGTCTTGAATATTACCTAAACCCATTGCTTCCATAGCAGGAACATCAAGTCCGCCATTAAATTTACATACATTTTTTAGGGTATTGCATTCTTTTACATCGCCAAATTCTTCACAATCAGGCATTGCGCCAATCCCCATTGAATCAATTACTATTATTACTGCTCTTTTCATGTAAACTCCTTTTGTGATTTTTTCTTCCCATTGAAAGGAAGTACAGTTATTATATCACATATTTAAGTTTTGTAACGGTAATTAAGATTTGTGAAATTTGAATTTGTAAAAAATCTTTATATATATGTAAGATTAAGACAAGGATATTAATGATGGCTGATGTTTGGAAAATCGGACAAAACTCAAAAGCTTCAGAAGTTTGGGACAATGCATATAAAGCTGGTGGCTACGCAGTTTACGAAACCAGATATTTAGGTGTTGTTCAAACTGATATTACTAAGGCTAATACTCTTGCTAATATTTGTAAAGCTATGTCAGAAACTTATAGTCAAATTGTTGATGACCAGAATGAATATCTTGTTGAAGTTGATGAAGAGATGAAAGAGATAGAAGCTTTGCAACAAGAATTGGAAACTAAAATCAAGGCACAAGAGGCTGAAAGAAATAAAATTTTAGAGGCTGCCGGTCATGATGGTTTGTCAGAAGAAGACGAAGCAAAAGTTAATTCAATTGAAGACGAAATTTCAGGGTTAACAGAAGATACAAATACAAAGATTGCGGATATAAATTCTAAAGTAGATAGTACCAGTGAAAAGGCAAAAGGACATCGTTCCAAAGCAGAAATCGCAACAGATTATGGTGAAACTGCCGTAGAAAAAGGTACTCCTTTAGCAGAAACACAAGATAAGAAAAAATCATTCTGGAGAAAAACATTTGGCGGTTGGAATAAATCAGCAGAAAGAGAAGCCGGTAAAAAAGCTGTTGAAGCCGGAAATGATTTGCTGGAACAGGTTGCTACAGCGACTGATGTGGAAGACAAAATCAAAGCCAGAACGCAAACTAAAAAATCTTAAGTATAAATGTGTAAAATCAAATGTTTTCATGCTAACATAATCCTATAAAAATATAGGAGAAAAATTTATGCAAGCAAGACGTGCCGCTAGAGAATTAGCACTAATATTGTTTTCACAATTTGATAAAGAAATCACAAAATATTCAAGAAAAGATTTTGAAGATATAATGCTTAAGTCTGTTAGAATTCTTTCAAATTCTGCTTCAGAAGAACTTAAGTTAACTGTTGGTTCGCTTATTGATATCAAAGATATGCTTGATACTTACGAAGCTGAACACGAATCAAATTTAGCAAGACCAATGGGTGCAAAAAATAAACCTGTTAGAATTCCAATGACAGATGAAATGATTGGCAAAGTTGACACTATGATTGATGTTGCAGAAAAAGCAATTTTAGCGTTAGAAATTGCAGAATTTGCAACTTTAGAAAACCAATCAGAAGTTAAGAATTATACAGTAGAAATCGCAGAACAATTCAAACTTCATCACGATGATATTGATGCTGAAATCCAAAAATATTCAAACGGATGGGATATTTCCAGATTAGTAAAAATGGACAAAGATATCTTGAGAATTGCAATTACAGAACTTCTTTATACAAAAGATGCTCCGCTAAAAGTTGTTGTGGATGAAGCTGTTGAGTTGGCTAAAAAATATTCTACAGAAGATTCTTCATCTTTCGTAAACGGAGTTTTAGCGAAAGTTATTGTTGAAAACGGATTGAAAGGATAAAAAGTTGTACAGTTGAATAATTGAAGGGTTGAAAAGTTAAAACTAAGTTCTCAACTCCTCAACTTCTCAACTTCTCAACTCTATAATATGTTTAATTTTTTTGACAAACTTAAAAATACAGTATCAAAAACTGCTCAAGCATTGGTTGGCAATGTAGTTGACACAGTTGCAGAAGAGTCAGAATTCTCTGAATTTGTACTTGATGATATGGAAGATACACTTATTAGTGCAGATTTAGGGGTTAACTACGCTGCTGAATTGGTTGATAAGTTAAGAGGGCAAAACAAAATTAAACCTTCACAAGTAAAGGAATTTTTACAAAACGAATTCCTTAAAACGCTTGACGAAGCCGGTTCTTGTGAACTTAATTACAAAGAAAATGAACTTAATATATATTTTATTACCGGAGTAAATGGGGCCGGCAAAACGACTTTAATAGGAAAACTTGCTTATCGTTTTAAACAAGATGGTAAAAGAGTTCTTATTGCTGCAGGTGATACTTTTAGAGCTGCAGCAGAAGAACAGGTTGATATTTGGTCTAAGCGTTCCGGCGCTGATATCGTAAGACGTGACAAAGCCGATCCGGCTTCTGTTGTTTATGAGGCTATTCAAAAAGCACGAAACGAGCATTATGATGTAATTTTAGTTGATACCGCAGGAAGACTTCAAAATAAATTTAATTTAATGGAAGAACTGTCAAAAATTAAAACAGTTATAGACAAAAATGCGCCAAGTGAGCTTAGAGAAAGTATTTTGGTAATTGATGCCAACACAGGACAAAATGGTCTACAGCAGGCAAAAGTGTTTAAAGAGTGTGTCAATTTAACGGCTGTTGCTTTAACAAAACTTGATGGTTCTGCTAAAGGTGCTATTGTTATTGCTATAGCAAAAGAATTAGGCTTACCTGTTAAATTGGTTGGTGTTGGCGAAAAGATGGAAGATTTAGAGGATTTTAATTCTACAGAATTTATTAGTGCCGTTTTGCAAGGATAGGATTAACACAAGCTCCTTCCCTAATTATGGATGGTTAGGTGGGGTTTTATCCCGTGGGGTTGGTAATATTTACCCGTACTTTTTACTTCTACCCTTTCGCATTCGTAGTTCACTAACGTTCACATGACTGCGACCTTCCTAATTTGGGCGGTGGTGATTGTATAAAAATACGGAGGTTCAAAAGAACCTCCGCATTAATTAATTATTCTCAAAATCGTTAATTACTTACCGTTAACAACTTCTTTGAATTTCTTACCAGCTGAAAATACAGGAACTGTTTTAGCAGGGATTTTGATTTCTTTACCAGTTTGAGGGTTTCTACCATTTCTAGCAGCTCTCTTACGTGGTTCGAAAGTACCAAAACCAACTAAAGTAACTTTTTTACCTTTAGAAACTGTTTTTTGAACTGTTTCGATTAAAGCTGATAATACTTCGTTAGCTTCTTTTTGAGTAACTTTTGATTTTTTAGAAATTTCTTGTACTAATTCTTCTTTGTTCATTATAAAACTCCTTTCTTCTATTTACAAATTCTATTATACCGACTACATATGAGAATGCAAGCACTTTTTTCTTGAAAATACTTATATGTCGTGGATTTTAGGCATATATCATAAATTGCACAAAAACGCAACCCCTTTTTACTGCACTCTCCTGTGATGCACTAGGCTTGTACATTTGAGGGTAAAGAAGAATGATAAAAATACTTAGATTTGCTTAACTAGCGCACACAAAATAAGTTCTATCGCCCTATCTATGGAGATTTTTGTGTCCAATATGTTAACGCGTTTCACGTCCCCTCTCCTCGGGGGAGTTTTATGCTTTACTTCCAAGTCTGTAGTTATATTACTCTCTTGTAAGTGTGGTAAAAAAGGGTGGGGGCTTGCCAGTAGGGAAATCATTGTTAGTCAATATGGATTGCCACGAAAATCACAGATTTTCTCGCAATGACGGCACTTCTGGATAGCTTTAGGCTAGCGTATTTTACGTTTTTCCTCACAAGGGGCGAGGGTGAAATCTACATCAGCGAGAAATTTCCATTATTCTTGGATATTCAAAATACTTCCGCTTTGGTCAGTATTAAAATCATATGCTTGTTGAATTTTTTGTGATTGTTGGCTCTTTTTTAATTCCAATTGAACAGCTTCCATTCCCTGTTCTAATTTTTTCATGTTTTTTAACTCTTGTTCTCTAATTTCGTCAAGCAGAGTTTCTAATTCTTTTTGTTGAACAGGTGTTAGTTCCAAATATTTACGCATGCACTTGCAGCTCAAGAACAATTGTTCACGATTTTTAATCATAGTAATTGCGTTGTCAAAATCCTCATTATCAATCATTCTTGCAATATCTTCTGAACCGTTTTTAAGCTGAGTATATTGCATCATCAATTGTTCAAATTGTTTTTCATCCTGCATTTTCATCATCCTCTTTTAAAGCCGGATGTGCTGGTACATCCTGAGGTGGCATTTCTTTCATAACTTCTTCTAAAGTGGTTGTTCCATTTTGGATTTCAATTGCCTTTTGGAATCCCCATCTGATATTACTTATATCTTCAATAACTTCGTCAATCTTTGCTGCATTACGTTGAACGTTGGCTTTAATCAAATTCATAGCCATTTTGTTATATAATTTGAATAGTCTTTTTGCAACGTCATTACCGTTTTCTAAATCAATTGTGCGCATAAGTTCTCTAATAATTTTTCTAGCGCCTTCAATGTTTTTAGCGCGTTCTTGGAGATTGTTTTCACTTATTGCAGTTTTAGCTTTTTGTAAGAATTGTAATGCACCATCAAATAGCAATATCATTAATTTTTCTGGTGTTGCGGTTGTAATATTGCTTGTCTGGTATTGTTTTATGTACTTGTTATATGGATTTATTGGTGGCATTTACACCTTCTTATTCACGAAAATTCCGGAAGCCATGTTCAATTTTTGTACTAATTCTCCGAGCTCATTTCCAGATATTGTTTCGATTAACCTATCAGTCGCACTATCATATAATTCTATTATATCATCTTTTACATTTAATTTAACATAAAAATCTTTATTTGGGTTTTCAATATCTTCAACATCGATGTCGTCATTTTCTTCTAATGCTTCTTCCAGTTTTTCTTCTACTAAACCATCTTGAAACTCTTCTTGTTCAGGATTTTGTTGTTTTTTACCTGAGTTTTCATCTTCATCGCCTTTACGTTTTACACGTTGGTTTACACCAAGGTTTTGAACCTGTTGAGAATCATTCAAAGCGTCAGAACGTACCGCTTGCTCGGTTTTATTCGCAAGTTCTGCAGACGTAGATTCCTTCACTATGCCTGTGTTTGCAATTGATAAACCATCCATGCCCATAAATAAAGTGTCCTTACATGTTCTAACTTATAATATATTATGTTATAATGCTCATAAGTTCATCATATAAAAGAAGGGTATATTTCATGAGCAATAGTTTATTTATAGATTTTATGGAAAAAATGCTTGCGTTTCCGCTTTGGATTAAGCAAACAATCTTCTTGAATCTTTCAAATGATTTGAATACGTATTTAAGTAACGAATTTTTAGATGTCCATCAAGGTGAATTGTTCCATATTTATCGTCCTGCACTTTCTGATATGGGGCAGAATGAACTTTTAACCAAAGAATCAAAGTATGATGAGATGATTTATTCTTTCATGAATTGTTGTTCAAAAGGCATGTCACTTGTAGAAATTGCAATTGAAAACAATTTAACGATGGAAGAAATTGCAAAAGCTTTTATGTTTTGCAAAACTTCTGGATTCTTTTCAAACAAAGTTCCAAATTCAGTTAGTGCAATTGCCGGATTTATTGCAGGAAAGTATAGAACCGGTGAATATTTTATTCGCGCAGGCAAAATGACAATTGAACAATTGGATGAAGTTTTGAATAAGCAGCAAGAAATGAATGATGCCGGAAAACACGTATTCATTGCTGAATTAATGGTTCAAATGGGCTTTATTGCAGAACGTGATGTGAAAAGTATTATGTTCATGAAAGAAGAAGCCGGTAAAAGATTTTCACTAAATCCTTCTGATATTCCAACGATTGCGATGGAAAAAGAAAAATATGATATTAGAGTAGAAAATGCTAAACTTAAAGAAGAAAACGAAATTTTGCGCCAAAAAATGGACGCTATCCTTAAGTTTATTAAAGAGCATAAAGAAACTGACTCAACTTCAGCCAGTGTAGAAGAGCAATAGACTATGCGAGTAGAATACATACGTGATGGATTAGTTGAAGAATTCCATGAAGGAATTTGCTATAGATTTTCTGATGGCAATCCAACTGATAATAATCCGTATTATCTTCGTTCTTGTGCCAAACCATTGCAAGCGACTTTACTCGCTGATTGCGCTCCGGATTTAACAGAAGAAGAGCTTGCTTTGTGCTGTGGTTCTCATGCAGGAGAAGAATGTCATATTAAGGTTGCAAGAGATATTTTAAAAAAATATGATATTGATGAAAAACTACTTAAGTGTGGAATTCATGCTCCACTTGCAAGAAGCATGCAGGATAATATGCTTTTGAGGAATGAAAAAGCAAGTGAAATTCACAATAATTGTTCAGGCAAGCATATTGGATTTTTGGTTGTGTGTAAGCTTAATGGCTGGGATATGCTTACTTATGATGAACCTAATCATCCTTTGCAGGTTGCTGTCAAAAATAGAATAAATAGCATGTGTGAAGTTACTGAAAATTATCCGATGACAACGGATGGCTGTGGAGTTCCTATCTTAAGTATGCCGCTTTATAACATGCTTATCGGATATATAAATCTTTTGAAATACGACAAAATAATAAATGCTATAAAAAATAACCCATATATATTTGGCGGAGAAAATCGACTGGATACAGAAATTATTCAAAAAAGCGACAATTTGATTGCAAAAGTCGGAGCTGGTGGGCTTTGTGTTGTTTTGAATTTGGAGAAAAAAGACGCATTTGTGGTAAAAATCAATGATTGTTCAATGGAAGCAAGACGCTTTGCGGTTTTGGATTATATAAATAAACTTGGTTGGGCAAATATATCATTTGATAGAAGCATTAAAACAATTCAAGGCAAAATAGTTGGCGAGATTGTTGTGAGGATGTGATGCAAGGAATGAGCTCAGTAATGGGTAATTGTTGAGAAAATGTTTTAAATTTGTTATAATAGATTTATAAATTAGGAGTCTCTATGGATATTTCTTTACCAAATAATTTGGAAAAAATTTTAAGAACAAAAGTTGCAGATGGAGTGTTTAAATCTATGGATGAAGCAATTACATTTGCTATACAATTTGCTTTTGTTGATAGTGAATTCCCCTATAATAGAGTAGCAGACTTAAATGCAGAAATAGAAAAAGGTTGGCAAGAAATGGAAAAAGGAGTTGGTAGAAGTAGTAAAAATCTATTTGAAGAACTAAGAAAAAGATATGCCTAAATTAGAGATTATTGTTACACCAACCGCTGAAACGGATATTTGTTCCATATTTGATTATATTGCAAAAGACAGTATATTAAGTGCAAACCAACTGCTAAATATTTTTGAAGACAAATTTGCCCTGCTTTCAGAATTTCCCCAAAGTGGTTTCTCCTGTGAAAAATTTTTGAAACGAAGTGTTCGTTGTTTAATCGTAGCTAAGCATTATCAAATATTTTATAAAGAAAAAATGGGATATTATATATTTTAAGAGTTTTAACTGGTTATCAAGATATTAATTGTATTTTATGATATTTATTATTTTGACTTTTTAAATATTAACCTTAAACATATACTATCTACATTAAATGAATGATTTTATAAAAAAAAGCTTAAGTATTTATATTAATCATCCGTTTAAGATACAAAAGAGGTATAACTATGCAAATCAATGGCGGCGTAAGATTTTGTGAACAAGGTATGAAGGCATCAATTAGGGCGATGCATGTACAGAGTGAATTAATCGGCATGATTAATGAAAATGTTGCCGGATTCGATAAAGTCGGATATCAGCGTAAAGAACCTGTAGTGTCTTCATTTACAGAATATATAGGTGTACATGGATTATCAAGCACTGTTGATGATCAAGTCGGCAGAATTATGGTTTCTAAAAATCCATTGGATATTTCTATGGCAAACAAGGGCTATTTTCAGGTTCAAACTCCGGAAGGTGTTAAACTAACACGTGATGGACGTTTTAAGCTAGACAGATATGGAAATCTATTAAACTTAGAAGATTGTCCTGTGCTATCTGATGCCGGCATGCCAATCAAGCTTCCTGTTGTTCCGGATGATGAATCTCAGGTTGTTGTAAACACCAAAGGAAAAGTCAGTGTTTATGCAAAAGGCTCTAATCAACTTGTAGAAGCAGGATATTTAGGAATTGTTGATGCAAACGGTATGGCGGTTTTAAATCCTGATGTAAAACAAGGTTACAACGAGTATTCTAATGTAACTTTGCAAAACGAATTCCTTGCCGTAAAACCGGTTGTAAGAAATTTTGAAGCTAACAGACAGATTTTTCTGCTTGAAAGTTCAAATTTGCAAAAAGTAATAAGCCAATTAGGCTCTTCAAGCTAGGAGGTTTTGAATTATGTATAATATGCAAGCAGTAGTAAGAAAAAGTATAAATAATGCTACAATGCAGTTTGAGAAATTAGGTTATGTTGCAAATAACCTTGCAAACTACAATACCGCAGCATATAAGACTTCACGCTTTGAACAAATTCTGAGAGAAGACGGGTCTATAGATGGTGCAATTAGAACAAATGCTCTCCAAGGTTCTGTAAGAATAAGCAAGAATCCTTATGATGTAGCTATTCAAGGCGAGGGATATATTCCTGTTGTATCTGCTGATGGTGAGATTCAGTATACACGTGATGGCGCATTCAAAAGAGGCGAAAACGGTTATTTAATGACAGTCGATGATTGGATGGTTGGTGATGGTATAAAAATCCCTGCAAACTCTTATAAATTCGAAATTAAACCGAATGGTGACGTAATAAATTATGATAATGCAGGTTCTTTGCCGGAAAAAATTGGTACTATACCTATTGTTCAGTTTGATTGTCCGGAAGCTTTGGAGCAAGGTCATAATAATAAGATGGTTTATAATGACGAATCAGGAGCGCCAAAGATTATCAAGGATACTCAAAATATCAAACAGTACGCAACTGAGGTTTCTAATACAAATATTTATGATGAGATCAATGATTTGATGAGATTGAATACTTCAATGATTGCCAGTATGAACCTTATGAAAGTTGCGGATGATATGTACAACAAGGCTATTAACATTAGAGAGTAGGTAGATTGATATGACATTTACAAGTTTAGATTCAATGGGAAAAACAGGCTTAATGCTTGATTTGATATCACAAAGACAAAGGGCTTTGGGTTCAAACATTGCTAACGTGGATACTCCGGGGTACGTAAGACGTGATATTGATTTTTCTATGTATTTAGGCTCAATGAATAGTCCTTTAGAGACAAAGCTTTCTACAGAGCTTGGACCTTCCGGAGTTCTGGAAGATAGAAGGAAGCAAGAAATTGATATTGCTGAAGAGTTGGCAGAAGTCCAGAAAAACTCTTTGCTTTATACAATGGCAACAAGAAGGATGTCAAATATTATCACGGAAATGAAAACTGTAATTAATGTTGGTAAGTAGATGTAAATATTTACGATAAAAAGAAAGCAGGCATAAAATGAGTATAATGGAATCAATGAATATAGGCTCAAACGCATTAAAAGCGCATGGTTTGAGATTGGATATTCACGCAAAGAACATTGCGAACGTTGATACACCGAATTATGTTAGAAGAATTCCTGTATTAAATGCCTCAGAAGATATTTCATTCCACGGTTTGATGAATACAATGAAAAATGATGTGTTCGGAGTGGGAACTCTTCCTTATTTGCAAGGCGGAGTTGTGTTTAACGGATGTGTAGAAGACCCTACTGTCGGAGAAAGAATTTATTCTCCCGGACATCCTGACGCTGATGCTAACGGATACATAAGAGCATCAAACGTTAATGCAATGGTCGATATGGCAGATGCTATTATGGCGCAAAGAGCTTATGAAGCCAACCTTGCTCTGATTAATATTTCACGTTCAATGGCATCAAAAGCTACAGAAATCGGAAGATAGTTTATAAAAATTAATAATTAAGCAATTTTTTCTCTATACTTGTTTTATTATAGATAAGTGTAGTTCTAAAGGTTGTGTAAACAAATGGCAAATTCATACTATTATGATGGCAATCAATATGTTCCTCGCTCTGGCGGAGATTGGTACAAAGGTTACATAATGGCGGGTGCTGTTTTTTCTGGTATTATGGGGACGATTTTACCTGCAAGCGGAAAGCCTTTTGAACGGCAGCTTATGAGAGAACCGTTGCAGAATCATTTGTACAAAGATGCGTTTTTGAACTCGCTTAAACTCTCAGGATTGGACAAGAAGGGTGTATCTATTCGTCAAATGGAGCTTGAAAAAGCCGTTTCGCCAAACGATTTTGATTATCTAATGGGAACGAATGCAGCATTTTTTAAGAAAGCAAAGGTTGTAAAAATTAATACGGATAAAATTTCTATTGCAGGGTTTCACGAACTCGGACACGCAATGAATGATATCACAGGAAAAGCCGGAAAACTTTTGAGTAAACTTCGCTGGCCGGGGAGAATTGCAGCCGGCTGGCTGGGTACAATAGCGATGTTTTCAAGTTCAAAACCAAAAGATGCCCCACGTGATGGATTTGATTATATAAAAGATAACAGTGGTAAATTGGCTTTTGCTTGTATGTTACCGACTGTTTTTGAGGAAGGTATGGCAAGTTATAAGGGAGTTCAACTGGCAAAGAAAACCGGACTTGCAAAACCGCTGATAAATAATATGAAAAAATTGTACGCTAAAGCTCTTATGACGTACGTTGGTCATGCAGTTGGAACAGGTTTAGCTGTTGGTGCTGCAAATATAATTATGCAAAAATTTACACGACCTAAAAAGGTTGAAGCAGACCCGCTGTACTTTTTCTAAATGTCCTACTCTGCTGTAATATCTTCTACTACATTATTTTCATCATCAAGAATTTTGATATTAACGCGCTCGCCGTCTTTGTACTCTGCTTCGTATGTGTTTTGAATTTTGTAGCTGGAAGAATATACAACTTCTTTAGTTTTAACGCCGTCCTCATATGTGCTCATGAGGGTTATGCCATCATGAGGTTTATCTGCATTAAAGTATGTGAATCTGGTAATATCAGGTCCCTCATAATTTGCTGAAACATTTAGCTTTGTATTACCATCTTCGTCATAAATCAAATGTTCTACTCTGACATTTGTATCGCCATCAGGAGTTTCTTTTTTGATAGACAGAACTTTACCGTTTCCGTCTTTCATTTCATATTTAATTTGTTCATCAGGAGAGTAGTTCCAAATCTCTGTATAATCAATATTTCCTTTGGAATTATATTTAATATGTTTTAGCGGTAAATTAGATGTTTCATCGAAAGTCCATTCATCATTATCACCGGCATGCTCTTCTATATCGCCGAACTTAGTGACTTTTTTGTGACCGGAATGGTTGATTTCTACAAATTCTATATCGTGGCGTTGATATTTATCATCGCCGGAATTTCCGACAATCATAAATACTTTGTCTTTGTGCTTTTTTAAGTAATACAAATTTGAGTTTTCTATAAGAAAATTTACACTTTCTTTCATTGAATCCGTTAGTGTAGAGATTTCTGCAACAGCTGATAATGGCAAAATGTTGTTTTCATCATACATTTTTGCCTTTTTAGCTTTTTCTGTTTTTTCAACTTTTTTAGTTGGTGTTGGTTTTTGCGTAATAGGTTTTGGAGTTTCTTTCACGACTGTATTGTCAACCGGTCGTTCTTCTTTTGCAGGAAGAGTAACAGCTTTGTTCTTATCCTTGTTTGATACAACAGAAATCCCGCATACTGCAACAACTATAACTGCAGCCACACATAAATAAATCGCATTCTTTTTCATACAATCTCCACAAAATTAATTGTAGTCCCTACCCACATTCGTAAGGTTCGGCACAGCCTCTCCAACGTCTGCTCCCTCCCCCATAAGAGAGGGTGTATTACTATCAGGTTGTAACACTTTAATTATAAACTTGGTTTTTGATTTTATCAATAGTTTTTTCTTTACGATACAACTTATTTTTGGTAAAATTTTTGTATGGAAATTTTGGAATATTTAAAAGGGAAAATTGTGGTATCTTCTCAGGCTATGCCTGATGAACCTTTGTATAAAGAAGATTGTATGTTTGCAATGATGCAATCTGTTGTTAATGGCGGAGCCGGAGCTCTTAGAGTTGCAGGTGCAAGAGATGTAAAAAATGCCAGAAAACTTAATGTGCCTGTAATTGGTTTAACCAAGCCCAACGGTCTGCCTTCAAATTGGAAAGAAATTGTATATATCACCCCTGGGCTTAAGGAAGTTAACGAACTTATTGATGCCGGAGCGGATATTATTGCTTTTGATGGAACTTCTCGTCCGCACAACGGTTGTAGTTTAGAAGAAATTATTTCAACAATTCATAATGCAAAAAGATTAGCAATGGCAGATATTTCTACATTGGAAGAAGGTATAAACTGTGCTCAATTAGGTGCTGATATAATTTCTACAACACTTGCTGGTTATACATTAGAATCTGGTGAACCAACAGAAGGTCCTGATTACGCACTTTTGAGTGAACTTGTTAAAACAGTGAACAAGCCTGTAATTTTGGAAGGCAGAATTTGGGAACCTGATGATGTTAAAAAAGCGTTCGAATTGGGTGCACACTGTGTGGTTATCGGCTCAGCTATAACCAGACCACAGTTGATTACAAAAAGATTTGTAGATGGTAAATAAGAGCCTAAAAACAAAAAAGGATATTTCATGAAAAAAGCATTAGCATTTGATATTGGCGGAACAAAAATTTATAGCACAATTATTGACGAAAACGGCAATATAATGGCTGAAATAGATAAGTTCCATACTCCAAAAACGATAGAAGGTATTGTTAGTATTCTAAAAGAGCAGATTCAGAAATTAGAAGATTCTGTGGATGCGATTGCTATATCAACTGCTGGTGGAGTGAATTTGGAAAACACAGCAGTATTAGGTTCTACCGGAAATTTGGTAGAGGGTTATCCTACTATTGATTTTCAGAGCTTGAGCAAAAAAAATGTGTTTTTAGAGAATGATGCAAATTGCGCAGCTTGGGCTGAATATAAAATAGGGGCATCTAAAGGAAGTCGTGTGTCTGTAATGCTTACTCTTGGTACCGGTGTTGGCGGCGGAATAATTATTGATGATAAGATTCTGAAAGGTAAGTCAGGTTCTGCCGGAGAAATGCATTTCAAGATGTATCCTGATAAGCGCAGAAAATGTACTTGCGGAAGCTGGGATTGTTTTGAAGCTTACGCTTCCGGTACTGCATTAAAAGTTGATGCAGAAGAAGCATTAAACGATTCAAATGTTACAACATATGATGTCATTGATGGAGTTAAAACCGGTGATAAGAAAATGATTGGAATTTTTGAACGTTGGCAGAACGATATTATGATAGGTATCGCAGGACTTGCGAATATCTTTGATCCGGACTGTTTTGTTCTATCAGGTTCTATGGCGCAGTTTGTTGATGCTAAGACAATTGAAGATTATGTGAATGGTGATATCGTAACATCTCCAACTTCTGTAAGAATTGCAACGGCAGGAAATTATTCCGGCATGATTGGTGCAGCTTTATTAGCTCTAAACAAGGAGAACCATTAGTATGGGTAAAGCTAAGCGCAGAAGTTTTAAACAAGGCATTAATGACAGATTCCAATATATGACAAGGGAATCTGCTCTGAATTCTGTTATAGAAAATATTGAGAATAAAGACCAAGTAATAGATACGATTACTCTTTTTGGTTTTACGGCAGAAGAAATGCTGGAAGCAGGTGCTGCATATGAAGATGTTATGGCATTTGGCGGATTGGTAGGATAAATTCTTTGTCGGATTGTTTTAAGCTGCATCACGTGCTAAAATAACTTTATGCTAAATAAAGTTACAACGATTTTAGAATATTCCAGAATTTTGTCACTTCCGGTAACATTTGCTTGTTGGATGGTGATTTTTACGTATTCTGCTCTTGTTGCAGGACACATTTGGTATGGAATATTAGGATTAATCTGTGTTTCAGCTATACATTTAGCTATAAATATTTTAAGTAATTATTTTGACTACAAGGGTTTAACTCGAAACGATGAATTTGATAGAGAAAAGTATCTGGCAATAAAAGATAACAAACATAAATATCTTGTGTCCGGTTTTGTTAAGTCCAGCGATTTGCTATGGATGGCATTTGTTCATATTTTTGTTGCACTGGCAATTGGTGTATTTTTCTATTTCAAGTGTGGCAAAGTTGTATTAAATATTGCATCAATCGGATTAATTTTATCTTTGTTGACTATTTTCAGCTCTAAAATCAGGTATTCCGAATTGTTGCCATCATTATCCTATGGTCCACTTTTATTCTGTGGTACTTATTTAGTTATGACAAAAACTTTTAATACTGACGCCATTTTATTATCAATCCCTTATTTATTTCTATCTGCAATTATTTTATACGTGCGTTCTATTAAAAACTATAATAATGATTTAGACAAGAACTGTATTTCAATCGCTAACTCATTTGATTCACAACTTGATTCTTTGATTATATTGAAATGGTTGTTAGTAGCCGTTTATGTTTCACCAATTCTTTTGTGTCTTTTTGACATTTTGGATTGGCAGATTCTTGCAGTTTGGGCAACAATACCTGCGGCTTTGAATTTATATAAATCAATGAAAGAATGTACTTCTGAAAAAGATGCTGATTGTGAACCGGAAATTTATCAAGCGCGTAAAATTGTAATTTATTATTCAATAATCTCAGTGGTTGCAATAATATTAGCTCTAAACTAAACCAAATAACCCATTTTTAGGTAAGAAGTTTCTAAATCAATAAAGAATATGATATTATTTTATTAGTTAGAAGAATAGTAAATAGAGGGTTTTATGCAAGTTTCAAAACGTCTTGTTGTAAGAAAAGAAATTCCTGTTGATAATTCAAAAGATTTGATTAGTTCAATGGATGTTGCAATGGCAGAATACTATTGCAAGAATAATAATTATGAAAGAGGTCTGGAAATCTTTAGAGAAGCCATTCCGGAAATCATTGATGAAGCTGAAAGAAATAGCGTAATCAATGAATATATTAATCAGGCAGTAAATTATGCACAGAAATTAAGCTTGGACAAAAAATATATTGAAGCTATTGAACAGTATCGTAATATTATGCGATATTCAGGATTTCCGATTAATATTTACAAAAACATCGGGCTTTGTATGAAATCTATTGGTAATGCTGATTTGGCGATTAAGTTCCTTAAAAGATTTGAGGAAATTTCTCCGGATAAAGAAGATGTTTACGTATATCTTGCAGATTTAACCTATACAGATATTAAGGATAATAAAAAAGCGATTGAATACTACGAAAAAGCGCTTGAAAAAAATCAAAACAATTTTTCAATTTACAATATGCTTGGTCACTTGTATTCAACTTGCTATCAAGACAAATTTAAAGACAAGCAGATTGAATATCTTACAAGAGCGTATGAACTTGCGCCAAACAATAGAATTGTTGTTAAGAACCTTGCGTATGTTTACGGTAAGTTTGATGAAGTACAAAAAGCCGATGAATTCTATTCAAAACTTATGTACTTGAACCCAACTCACTCTGATTTACACGCATACGGTGCATATTTAGTAAGACATCAACGTTTTTCAGAAGGTTTCAAATTTTTACAACACAGATTCCAAAAAGAAGATTTGAAAAATGTTGCATTCCCTCAACTTCTTACTACAAAGAAAAAGAAATGGAATTTGAAAGTTGATATCAAAGATAAGAGAATTCTTGTGCATTTTGAACAAGGTTTCGGTGACTCAATTATGTTTGTAAGGTTCTTGGATGAGTTGAAATCTATGTGTAAAGAAGTATCACTTGTTGTTCAACGTCCTCTTGTGAGCTTGTTTGAGGATTCAAAATTAGGCGTGAATATTTATACGGAAGAACAAATTCCAAATATAAATTTTGATTATTATATTCCAATGATGGATTTGCCAATTGTTTGTGAAACAAAACCAAGCACAATTCCAAAAGCAGGCGGATATTTGAAAGTTCCAAAATCAAAGATTAATGCTTACAAAAAAGAATATATTAACGATAATGATAAGATTAAAATCGGTATTGCGTATGAAGGTACTTTAGCATCTAAAGAAACAGACCGTGATATTCCGCTAAGATTCTTATATCCGTTGATGGAATTGCCGGATGTTGAAGTTTACAGTTTTCAAGTAGATGATTTAACTCGACAAATGGATATGATTCCACCGGAAGCACAACTGATTAGGCTCGGTAAAACATTCAAAAATTGGGAAGATACGGCTTGCGCAATGAATTGTATGGACTTTATGGTAACAACCGATAACGGTGTAATGAACCTTGCAGGCGCTCTTGGCATTAAAACATTTGGTCTGTTTAACCGAATTGTTGAATGGAGATGGTTTAAGACAGAAGGTAATGATATCGCTTGGTATAAGAGTATTAAACCGTTCCAATGTCCAACTTCCGGAGCGTGGGAAATACCGATTAAGCAAGTATTAGAAGAAGTTGAAAATATTAGAGCCAAAAAAGTTGTTGAAAAGTTAAAAAAAATACCTAAATAAACTAAAGTAAAAAGTTTGGATTGCACGAAAATCATAGATTTTTTCGCGAAGACGGCACTTTGGAATTGTAATTGGCTAGCGCATTTTGTGCTTCGCCCTACCGAAAATCCGCTCTTCCACAAGGGGCGAGGGTAGAAAAAAGACGGCGGGCAAATGCCCGCCGTCTTTTATTATTAATTTAAAAAACTCAATTAATCTTTCTTAACTGTGCTCTTGATATGTAGTTCTCTCATTTGTTGCAATGAAGCTTCACCAGGAGCATCACTCATCAAGCACTTAGCACTTGCATTCTTAGGGAATGCGATTACGTCACGGATAGAATCTGTTCTGCATAACAATGCAACCAATCTATCCAAACCGATTGCTAAACCTGCATGAGGTGGAGTACCATATTGAAGAGCATTAACCATGAAGCCAAATTTTTCAGTTGCTTCTTCTTCTGTCAAACCTAATGCTTTGAAGATTTTCTTTTGTACTTCAGAAGAGTGGATTCTAACAGAACCACCGCCTAATTCAGTACCATTATAAACGATATCATAAGCAATTGATTTAACGTTGCCCAAATCACCGCTATCCAATTTGTCTAAGTCTTCTAAGTTTGGAGATGTGAATGGGTGGTGCATTGCCATAAATCTTCCTTCTTCATCTGACCATTCAAACATTGGGAAGTCTACAACCCATAATAAGTTGTGTTTGTTTTCGTCAATCAAGTTCAAAGATTTACCGAAATGTAATCTTAATCTGCCCATGATGTCATAAACCAATTTTGGTTTATCAGCTACGAAGAAAATGATATCTCCGGCTTGAGCACCAGCTCTTTCTTGAATAGCTTTTGCTTGTTCTTCTGTAACGAATTTCAATACAGGAGATTTTGCAGTACCATCTTCATTATAAATAATATTTGCTAAAGCTTTTGCACCAAATGATACAGCAAGTTTTGTAATATCATCAATATCTTTTCTAGAATATTTAGCACCGCCAGGGATTCTTATACCTCTTACGATACCACCGTTTTGAAGAGTATTTTTTACGATTTCAAAATTAGATTCAAGAATAATATCACCGATATCAAACAATTCTAAACCAAATCTTGTATCCGGCTTATCAGAACCGTATCTGTCCATTGCTTCCTGCCAAGGCATTTGAATAAACGGAGGTTTGATTTCAACACCGGCAGCTTTAAACGCATCAACCAATAAACCTTCAACCATCTTGATTACATCAGGTTGTTCAACAAATGACATTTCCATATCAATTTGTGTAAATTCCGGCTGTCTGTCAGCTCTTAAGTCTTCATCACGGAAACATTTCGCAATTTGATAATATTTTTCAATTCCGCCAACCATCAACAATTGTTTGAAAATTTGTGGTGATTGTGGAAGTGCAAAGAATTTACCAGGTTGAACACGAGATGGAACTAAATAATCTCTGGCACCTTCCGGAGTTGTTTTAATCAATATAGGTGTTTCAACTTCTAAAAATTCTTGATTGTTCAAATAATTTCTAACAGCTTGAACAATGTTGTGTCTTGTTTTTAAGTTATGAAGCATTTTTTCGTTTCTGATATCAAGATATCTGTATTTTAGTCTAATATCTTCTGAAACATTTTCATCACCAAGAATGAAAGGAAGCACCTTTGATTCTGCTAAAACTTCAACAAACTCCGGATACATTTCAACTTGACCTGTAGGATATTTTTCATTATATGTTTCTTCAGGTCTTTTTGTAATCTTACCTTTTACCATAATCACATATTCACTTCTAACTTTTTCAAAAGCTTTGTGAACTTCCGGATTGATTTGAGGGTTAGCTACAAGCTGGAAAAATCCGCTTCTATCACGAAGTTCTATAAACAAAATACCGCCTAAATCTCTGACTGTAGAAACCCAGCCGGATAATGTTACTTCTTCATTCAAATTGCTTAGATTAAGTTCTCCGCAATTGTTAGATTTCATTCTGGTTTTCAATTTATTATCTCCCTATAAAAATTACTATATTGCCCTAAAATCGTAACAAAAACACATACAAAAGTAAACATGAGCAACAAAAACACTTAACATTTCAACTTTGTTTACAAAATTTAAAAACGACATTGATGCTTGATTTTTGTAATCATTTCTTTGTAACGGTTATTTTTTAGATATTATATTTTTAATAATTGATTCTGAGGCTTCTAGCATATCTTTTTTTACACTTACATATTCTTTGTTTAAGAATTCTACAAAACTTTTATCGAAACAATCTGGGCCTTTTAAAAACTTGAAAAGACCTGTTTTGGGTAATGGTTTTACTGTTCCGTCTGTTTGTTGAAAAAAATCATGTGGTTTCATCTGAACAACACGACTCAATGACATTCTTGTATCCATCATTTTATCTGCCAGCTCACTCATTTTTTTGTTATGCGGATCTTGCCAATATTTTTCTGTTTGTATATATCTTCTATTTGTTGCGCAATCTACTTTTAACATAATAATTACCTCTTTGTCTTACCTTTGCATTATTAATATTTAAAGCATCCGACTTCGTGGTCATCAACAATTCCAATCGCTTGCAGATAGGAATATATAATAACTGCACCTACGTATTTCATCTCTTTTTGTTTTAAATCTTTGGAAATCACTTCGGATAGTGTTGTTTGAGTAGGAACTTCCTCACCATTATTCTTTATAACACGACCCTTTGTAAATTTCCATATGTAATTTGAAAAACTTCCATATTCTTTTTGTATTCTTAAAAAACATTGTGCATTATTTATTGCAGCCGCAATCTTATTTTTACTTCTTATAATGTCTTTGTTACTCAATAATTCTTCAATTTTAGCAGAAGAATAATCGGCAACCTTTTCTACATCGAAATTGTCAAAGGCTTTTCTAAAAGCTTCACGTTTCTTCAAAACTGTTATCCAAGACAATCCGGCTTGAAATCCTTCTAAAATAAGAAGCTCAAACAAATCCCTATCATTATATTTTGGAACACCCCACTCTTCATCATGGTATTTAATGTATATTTCAGATTTTTCATCAACCCAGCTGCATCTTGTCATACTTAAATCCTTTTATTTTTAATTTGCGGTTTATTTTTGGTAATGATTAATATTACTCCAGAAAGTATAAGTATAATGCCTAAGACAATTCTAGGAGTAAGTGTTTCATGGAAAAATAAAATTCCAAAAAATATTGCAGTTAATGGCTCTAGCGCTCCTAATACTGCTGTTTTTGTAGAGCCGATTAATTTAATTGAAATTGTTATTGTTTCCAAAGATATTATTGTAGGGAAAATTGCGAGCCCGATTGTAAAGAGCCACAGATATGGTTTATCGGGAATTTGTAATTCTGTACAAAATTTTAGGTTAATGATATAAACAATGAGTCCGAATAGCATAACGTAAAAACTCAGTTTTGCACTATTTATGCTTTTTACGGTTTTATTGTTTTTTACACCGATGATATAGAATGCGTATAAAAAAGCTGAGGCTAAAACTAGCATTATGCCGTGCAAGTCTAATGTAACTCCGGTTTTGCAGTTGTATAACAGCACAATTCCACAGCTTGTGAGCGCAATAGAAGCAACAACTATTGATGTTAATTTTTCTTTGAAAAATATTGTCATCATTAATGCTACAAGAACAGGATAAATAAACAATATTGTGCAGGCAATTCCGGCTTCTATATATTTGAAAGCTTCAAACAAAGTCAAGGATGATAAAGAAAAAAATAAACCCAAAATTAACATTGGTAAAATTTCTGTTTTTTTTAATTTAAGAGAAATTTTTTTGATGAATTTTAGCCAAAACCAATAGATTAATACAGCAAGTGAATATCTGTAAAACAAAACTGAATTTACACCAATTCCATGCATATATAAAGGTAATGCAAAAAGAGGATTTGTACCATAGCTTGTTGCTGCAATTATACCATTTACAGTACCTATAGCGCGCCCTTTTTTCACAATTCCCTCCTCTTATCGAGATAAAATTTAACGTAAATATGAAAAAAATGCAACAAAGCAACTAGAGTAAAAAAACAATTTTTTTAACGGGAAATGTAACGTTTTGTAAATGTTTGACAAGAATAGTAGCAAAAAAATTTCTTCACGCTGTTTAAAAAGAACATAAAGCTCTCTCTTCTTATTTAAACGGACAGGCCTTGGTTTTTATACAAGGTCTTTTTTTTTATCCTTTTTTAGAGATTGTATAATTTCATTGCATTTTTATAAAGTAGATTATCAAGCAGTTCTTTATCGTTAAAATGCTCATTTATCTTTTGAATAAATGTATGAAGATTCTTTTCGTACGTTTCTTTTTTCTGATTAAAATCTCCAACAGGAGCATCAGATGCCCACATTATACGACTCGTGTAATCCCCTTTTTTAGTGTTCTTTAATTTTTCTATTAATAAAATTGTATCGTCAATATCGACCCAAGAAATATCAGTGTACAAGGTTGCTTTGTCATTTTCAATAGAATCCAACATTATATCAATAGCTTCTTCATGCGAACTTCTTGGTCCTGTTGATAAATGTCCAAGAATTATTGGAACATCTGGAAATTCTTGCGCCTTCTTATAAATCAGTTTGGGTGATGAAAAACGAGATTTTGTGTGTCCGCTATGATAAAGGCAAGGTTTTTTGTATTCTTGTGCGATTTTTAAATAATCATCGTATTTTTCCGAATCCGCAGGTAATTTGGTGAATTCAGGATGAAATTTAAGTCCGATAAATTCAGGATGTTCACTCAGCAGTTGTCTTATTTTATCACCGTTTTCTGTTCTATCAACTTCGCAAACGGCTAAAGCTTTTATTTGAGGATAATATTTGGCAATATTTAGCATCGCTAAATTACACGCAATCTCGTCTTTTTGGGTAAAGCTGTCAATGCCTTCTAAATTAGAACAAATTGCTAAATCTACACTATCGCCTATTATATCCAGTAAAAATTCCGGTGAAAAGTTTCCCCAAAAAGAGTTTCCGATATGTGTATGTGAATCAATTATCATTGTTTTTCCTCATAAGACTTGAAAAGTGTATAAATATATTTTATAATAAAAAAGCAAGCGGGTTATAAGTTAGCTGAGAACTGACTTATATTTTAACCCTCTGGAGTTCTAAATAAGAACTAGCATTATGATGATAAGTACCAATGCTAGCTTTTTATTATTACATTTATTCTTTATTACCTATACCGCGTGTTATTGCTTCAAGAATTCGTTTTACTTTAACGACTTCAATACCTTGAATCTCTTCTTGAACTTCATTTGCAGCAGGAATAATTATGCGTTTGAAACCTAATTTTTGAGCTTCTGTTATACGTTTTTCGATATGATTAACTGCTCTTATTTCGCCAGATAATCCAATTTCTCCGACAATTGCGGTATGCGAATCGAAAACAACATCTCTCACGCAGGTTACAATAGCTAGCGCAATTCCCAAATCTGCAGCAGGTTCATTAACATCGATTCCACCAATTACATTGACATAAACATCTTGTTTGGAAAGATTTAAACCGATACGTTTTTCCAGAACGGCAAGGATTTGTAGTACACGTCCGGTATCAACGCCATTTGCAATACGTCTTGGCGCAGGGTATGGAGTTGTACCGACAAGAGCCTGAATTTCAACTAACAAAGGTCTTGTGCCTTCACTTGTTACAATAATCGTACTCCCTGGAGTTTGAGTTTGGTTATATTCTTTAAGGAACAATTCGCTCGGATTTATGACTTCTGTTAGCCCTTTTTGTCCCATCTCAAAAATTCCGACTTCTGATGTGTTGCCAAAACGGTTTTTGATAGAACGTAAAATTCTGTATGATTTATACTTATCACCTTCAAATTGAATAACAGTATCTACCATATGTTCAAGAACTTTTGGACCGGCAATGTTGCCCTCTTTTGTTACATGCCCGATTACGATAATTGAAATATTTTGGCTTTTTGCAATTTGCATCAAAATATTACAGCACTCTCTAATTTGAGAAACACTTCCTGCAGAACTCTGGATTGCAGATGTGTAAATCGCTTGAATACTATCGATGATAACTAAATCCGGCATCATTTCTTCTATATGTTTTCTAGCCAGTTCAAGATTTGTTTGGGGGTAAATGTATAAATTATCTGATTTGACTCCGAGTCTTTCAGCTCGAAGTTTTATTTGTCCGGCAGATTCTTCTGCAGAAACATATAATACCTTTTTGTTTTTGCTGCATACTTGACCGGATGTCTGTAATAGTATTGTAGATTTACCAATCCCAGGGTCACCTGCAATCAGAACTAAAGAACCTTGAACAATTCCACCGCCAAGCACTCTATCGAATTCTGAAATGTTGGTTTCCATTCGAATTTCAGAATTCATTTCAATTTCATCAAGACGCATCGGCGGAAATTTGTCGACAACTGAAATATCCGTTTCTTTTTTAGAAATCGGAGCGTCAACTTCTTCGACAAAAGTTCCCCAGCTGCCACATTCCGGACATTTACCTAAGTAGCCGGCTGTTTCATAGCCACAGCTTTGACAAACATATTTAGACTTAACTTTTGCCATAAGATTACTGCTGATTCAAAGGTATAACTAATTTTTGACCGATAGATAGCGCGTTCGGATTAGCCATTTTGTTAGCTTCCTGAATAGCGTTTACTTTGTTCATGTCAAAAGAACCATAAAATCTGATAACGATACTTTCAAGAGTATCACCTTCTTTAACAACATATTCTTCATTCAAGCTAACAGGTTCTGCTGCTTTTTTAGAAGAAGTATTATCAGCCGGAATAAACGAAAATCTGCTTGAAGTTGCTGCTGCAGGTTTTTTAGCAGGAACAACCATTTCTTCTTTTGGAGTAGAAACATTAATTAATAAGCTTACAAATGTTGTGATTAATAAAGTGATAATAACACCAACAATTAAGCCGGTAACGAAATAAACCTGCGGTGCTTTTTCGTTTTTCTGACTTTTTACACCAAAAGACTGCCAAAGAGCATCCAATTCTTTGTTTTTAGTTTGGGTTCTATAAAAATCTTCATCTTGATGAGCTCTGTTATAACGGTTTAGAGCTTCCATCATCGCAACTTTTTCTCTGGTAATATTTGATCTTCTTAGTGTTGTACTTTTCATAAATCCTCACCATTTTAGTCCTAATCAAAACTTAACATAAAATTACAATTAGGGCAAATTTGTAAAGTTTATTATTAAGAAATGTTAACTCAGTAAGTTGTTGTTTAAATTTAGCAATAATAAGAAATATTATGTGGATTTATTATCCAATGCGCTATGGTAAAAGATTGACAAAGATAGTTTAATCGTAAATAATATACATGTAGGGGGAACCCTAAGAAAACGTAACTTCCTTAGAGTTCCACTTCATACCTACAATTCGATGATTGTTAGAATTAATCTAACTAAAAGCTCTAGTATAACTAGGGCTTTTATTATTGTTTCCAATAATGATTTCATCACGCTTGCCACCCACTTTACTGATTTCATTCCTTCATTGTCTGTGTGTCAGAGGAGTAGTAAGTTGTAGGATACTTACCTACAGCAGAAATCTCTGCTTTACAATATTATAACAAATTTTATACTGTGTCTAACTATTTATCGCAAAGTATACTTCTTTCAACCTCTTTTTACTAATATGTGTATACAGTTGGGTTGTAGAAACATCACTGTGCCCGAGTAGTTCTTGAACGACTCTCAAATCAGCGCCGTTTTCTAAAAGGTGAGTTGCAAAACTATGTCTTAGCGTGTGCGGCGATATGTTTTTATGTATAAGTTTGCCACGTTCATGTATCAAGTTATATACATCTTGACGATTTATTAATCTTCCGTTTGGTAAAACAAATAATCGTTTTGTGCTGAGGTTGTATTTTTTTAGTAATAAATCTCTTTCCGGTAAATATTCTTTAATTACTTGTTTGGCAATTTCTCCCATAGGGATAATGCGTTCTTTTGAACCTTTACCAAAACAGCGAACATATTTAGATGCCAAATCAATGTCAGTTAGTTTTAGATTAACGAGTTCTGACACACGTAAACCACAGCTGTAGAGGAGTTCAATAATTACGTGTTCCAGAGGTGTTAAATTTTCATGCAAAAGTTCTTCAACTTCTTTTATTGTTATTACTTTAGGCAAGCGTTGTGGAACTTTTGGCTGTTCTAATGTTGAAGCTGGATTTTGTTTAATTATTCCTGATGAGTATGCCCACTTGAAAAATCCCCGTATTGAAGCAATTTTTCTTATAACGCTAGTTGGTGCAAGTTTTTTCTCTCTTAGAGTTCTTACAAAACCATTGATGGTCATTCGGTTTACGGAATTAATGTTATCAACATTCTTGGCAAATTCTGACAAATCTCTCCGGTAGGCATCCAACGTGTTCTGTGCAAGCCCTTTTTCTAATTCCAGATATTCTAAATACTCTCCAATAATTTGAAACATGCTTTTTATTTTATACCTTTTAGGCAAGTTCAGCAATATCTATAATCTTATATAAGCTTCTCGGATTAAATAATCTTCCAAAGTTTTCATATCAGATGTTGTAGAGGCTGGGTCATTGATAATTATGCAGAACGTGTATTTGTTTCCTTTTTTAGTCGTCAAATATCCTGCAATTGCGCTAACGTCTTTTAATGTACCGGTTTTTGCTTTCAAATCTGTTTTAATCGGCAACATTCTATGCGTAAGCGTACCTTCTCCTGGGGTTGGCAAATGCTGTAGTGTTTCATTGTTTTTGTTAAACACTAAATAATTGGAAATAAAATCAGCCGTAACTAAGTTATTTTTAGATACTCCACTTGCGTCTGCTAAACGTAATCTTGAATTATCAAGCTTATTTTTTACACAATAATCATTAAATAATTTTATTGCGTAAGCATCAGTTCCTTTGTCATTGTAAGCTTTTCCGCCTGCAAGTTTTGAAACAGTTTCTGACATCATGTTATTACTGTTTTTCAAAATATCATCAATTGCTTGACTTAAAGGGTGTGTAATTTCTTCCAATTTTTTATCGCTTGTTATAACTTTGTCTGTAATAAAGTTTTGCTTTAAGTAAATATTTCTATCGCTTAGTGCATTGGTTAATCTTACGTCAAAATAGCGTTTTAGATTATTTGTCGGCACACTTAAAACAAGCGGTTTGTTTACAGTTCCTTCCAAAGTTAAAGTGTTTGCAGAAATAGAATTATCACGTGTAATTTTTACGTTGTTTTTATCGCCGGTTTTTATGTTATTAAGAAAAACTATCGGATATTTGCTCGGATTAATAATTGTTGCAATTTGTCCCTTTTGAGTTGGCATAACTGTGATTTTTGTTACATTGCCATCAAGATTGTATGAATTGAATCTTGGCATAAGAGAATTCATATCGTCATCCCATTGCCAGCCTTCGCCCCAATTTTTTTTCTCTAAAATACTGTCATCAATATAAACACTTTTTGTTGTTTCTTGTTCAATATTTTTAGCTAATTGTCTTAAATCTGAATAGCTCAAATATGGGTCAGCACCAAGTTTTATGATATAGCTATTATTGCCACGTTTATAAATTTTTGTTGAAAAGTTGTAATCATCGCCTAATACTTCTACTGCCGGTGGTAATGTTAAAAGTTTTTGAACAGAAGCAGGGTGCATAAGGATTTTTTCGTTTAATTCATACACCGGCTTACCGGTGTTTAAATCTCTAATTGATATTGCGATAGAGTTTTTTTCAACTCCGGATTCATTTATAACAGAGTTAAAATCTCCCTTTACATTTGGAACTTTACTCTTTGTCGCTGCATTTGCCCCTACATTTATCCCTAATGTAGCAAAAAATACCAGCATTATAGCAATGATTTTTTTCATTTTTTTATTACCTCGTAAGAGTCTTGTATGTCTTTTAAAACGGTGCATTTATCTCTAAATTCGTATTCTTTTTCAAGATTTATTTCTGCGTAAATTCCACCTTCTTTTTCTTCTATTTCATCAAGAATATTGCCATCATAGTCAATAATCATTGAGTGTCCAAGGTTTTCTACTCCATCAGCCAACAAACCTGTTTGTGTAAGAGCTACCATATAAGTTTGATTTTCGATTGCTCTTGCTCGTGTCAATGTATCCCAATGAATTTTTCTTGATTTTGGCCAAGCAGCCATATTAACTAAAATATCAGCGCCGGCTTTTCTATAAGCTCTATATATTTCAGGAAATCTTATATCGTAACATATTGTTAGCCCGACTTTTATTCCATCAAGCTCTACCATTACAGGATTTGAACCAACTGAAATGTATTGGTTTTCTGTATCACCGTTATAAGAATATAGGTGATTTTTGTCATAAATACAAACAACTTCACCTTGGCGGTTGATTACAGGGCAAGTGTTAAAAAGTTTATCACCATCTTTTCTGACAAAACTTCCGCCTGCGATATTTACATTGTATTCTTTTGCTATTTCACAAAGCATTTTTACAGCTTCAGACTCGTTCAATGTTGTTGCAGAAGGCGGAAATGATGGACAATCCCAACCGACAGTCCACAATTCAGGCAGAAATACAAAATCTGCACCGCCATATTTTTTTAGATTTGCAATTAAAAGGTTTTTAACTGTTTCGATATTTAATTTAACATTCCCAATTGCTGATTCCATTTGGATTGCAAGTAGTCTTACTTTTGTTTTTTCCATATTCCGAATTTGTATACCTCATCAAATGCTTGCGGAGCTTTCGCTTCCAATTCTTCTAAACTATTTTGCAGCTTTTGGCGGGCTTCTTCTTCATCTCCGTCATGCGGAATATAAATGGGCTCTCCATAAATATTGATTAAATTTGTTGCAAAAACAGGACATCTAAGTTCATCCCAAGATGGGAATTTTGCCCAAGTAAAATTGTTTGAATACCAATAAACTGGTACAACAGGAACTCCTGCTAATTTCGCAATTTTAATGACTCCGTCTTTTGCTACTTTGGCAGGACCTCTAGGTCCATCAACCATCATAGCGCAGTTTTCACCGGATTTAAGGATGGAAATCATTTGCATACTAGCTTCCACAGCGCCTTTTTTCCCTTTAGAGCCTCGTACAGTTTTGAAACCCCATTTTTCAACAACGTCAGCAATGATTTCTCCATCACGAGAACGGCTCACAAGTACGTGTAATTTATCACGATTTGGAATTCCATGAATGCAAAACTGGTGTGCGTGCCACATTGCGTATATGCAAGGAGTTTTGTTTGGATTATTTACTTCAATTATTCTTGTAAAAAGTTCTTGTAGTTTTAGTATTCTAAAAACTAAAGTCGATACCTTATTAATATTCTTACCGTCTAATAACTTAACCATGTAACCAATTATACTATAAAAGGTAATTTGTGCCAATTTGTTTTTGCAAAGGTAATAGTTAATGGTGCATTAGATGCACTATATAAATGCGTTCAGTTAACGTAGTTTATTTTGTTGATGTAGGGTGCATTCTATGCACCATTAACTCTATAACTTTGTGGTATACTTGATTTGTGTTTAGGAAAAATGGGATTAGATATGAAAAAAATATTGTTAGTATTATTGCTCTTTTTTCAGACAGCTGCATTTGCAAGTTTTAATGATGTTTATATTGCTGATATCAAATACGATTGGATAAACAAATCTGCGCTTGAAAAAGAGGCCATAATTAGTGAAGTTAAGGATATTATTTTTGAAACTCCTTTGGATAAGCAGAAAAATTTTAAGGCTCAGTTTAAAGACAGATTAAAAGATAAAAATCATTTGGAAAACTATTATGCGGCATCAGCAGGGTATAAAGAGTTTAAGGATAATAATATTTCAGCTTTTTATTACAAAAAGATGAAGAATATTTATATGTATGCCCTGCAAGACAAAAAAGATGTTACAAAAGCATATTATTATGACGCAATGGGAATTTTGAGATACGTGGATTTTAACTTTGGCGAATATCCGGATTATCCTTATTATTCAATTCAATATAGAATTTCCGGCACACCGGTGAGTGCAATCTATTTTGTATCAAAAGATTGTCAATATTTGTTTAAACCAAATGGGGATTTTGAAGGGGTTTGGTATAAACATAATTTATATAATAAAGAAAATAAGATTATATTGAAAAGGACTACGTATTAGAGTTTTTATTAATGAATCAAAGATATTGTAACTCACCCGCATCTGTAAGGCTCTGCATAGCTTCGCCAACAGCTGCGACCTCCCTATTTGAGGAGGTGAAATGTGTGTAAATTTGATTATTTGGAGTATTTATGAACATAGAGCAACAAATTGGACAAATTTTAATTGATAAGAAATTAACAATCTCAACAACAGAATCTTGTACGGGCGGACTTTTGAGTTCAAAACTTACGGATGTTAGCGGCAGCAGTGCTTTTGTCCATTTGAATTTTGTAACTTATGCAAACGAAGCTAAACATAAGATATTGGGTGTAAGTTGGGATACGCTGAATAACCTTGGTGCGGTGAGTGAAGAATGTGCTATAGAGATGGCAGAAGGTTTACGTAAAGCAACAGGCTCTGATATTTGTGTTTCAACAACAGGTATTGCCGGACCTACCGGAGGAAGCAAAGAAAAACCTGTCGGACTAATGTATTCTGCTATTTTCTATAAAGGCAAAACTCAAGTGCATAAAATTCAACTTTCGCCTGATATTGAGAGAGTTGAAATGAAACAAAAATTTACAGAAGAGGTGCTGAAAAACATTTACACTCTGATTCGTTTTGTATAAAATAAAAATATGGGAGTACATACGAAGAAGAGTATCGTTTTATTTTGTTTAGGGCTAATTTTGTTATGTCCAGCTTTTGCTGACGAAAATCAAGCAGATAATCAGCCAACTAATGAAGATAAATACAAAGGTGTCCCAATAAACACTAACGATTTTTCCGGTTATATGGAAACTTTGAAGGGACAAATCCAGAAAAGTTGGTATCCTCCTGAATGTTTGGAACATGACGGGCATGCTCTTGTGAAATTTAGTATTACCAGAAATGGTGATGTGTACGCTGTACAAATTTTAGAAAGTTCCGGCGACCCTGTATATGACGAATCTGCTTTAGAAGCGATTAAGAAAGCTTCTCCTTTTGCACATTTCCCTGCTGCAACGACAAAAGGTGCACTTACTATAAACTATTCTTTTGATACTGCGGTTGTGAATACCGGAAATATGCAGAATTATTTGCAGAGTGCTGAAAGATTTTATAATGTAAATAATACGATGGCATTGGATTATATTAATCGCGCCATTGATGAAGTTGATGGTGATATTAATGCTTATTTCCTTTATGGAAAGCGTAGTAAAATCAAACAAGCTTTAGGTGATAGAGCCGGCGCAGCAGCAGACTTAGATGAATCCAAAAGGCTAAAAGCAAAATACGACCAAAAAAGAATTATCGCAAGCAAACTTATTGCCGAGATGGAACAATCACCTTATGCTTATTTTTCTCTTGCTCATTCTTATGAGATTGCAGGTGATTATAAGAACGCAATTGAGGCTATCGACAAAGCAATTCAACTTACGGAGCTGAATAATAATTACAAGCGATATAAAAGCGAACTTCTGCAGAAGAGTGGGAATTAGTAGTTTTCCCCCTCACCTGCAACGCATCTAAGCCTCTTCTCCTCTAACCTTCTAATCTGCAACCCTAATAATACTATTTACTGTGCAATGGTCTAGTTCTGCAACAACTTCTTTAATCAATTTTTCTTGACATTGTTCAGTGATTACTGTGATGTCAGCTGTGTTGTCGTCAGAAACGCCTTTTTGTAAAATACTTGATAAACTAATATTCTTGTTTGCGCAAATTGTACCTATTTTGGCTATTACACCGATTGCATTTGGCGCAGTAATTGATATGTAGTACTTATTATAAGTATTGTCAATATTTACCGGATTTGCTTTTTGAGAATGGTGACATCTCATCATAGGAAGCATGTAATCAGTTTTTCCGTACTCTGCTGCAATTGCCAAAATATCACCGACTACAGAACTTGCCGTAGGGAATTCTCCTGCTCCGGGGCCGGATAGAACAATATTTCCAATAGGATGACCGCTGATTGCAACTGCGTTAGTTACATAATCTATGTGAGCAAGCATAGTGTTTTTAGAAACAAGCATTGGGTGAACTCTAACATCTGCGTTATCGTTCTCATCAATTGTTGCTGTGGCAATAAGCTTGATTTTGTATCCAAACTCATTTGCTTGTGCCATATCTTCTTTTCTGATTTTGGTAATACCTTCTCTATAAACATTTTCGATTTTAATTCTTTTTTTGAATGCAATTGTAGCCAAAGTTGTAATCTTGTACGCTGCATCAAAACCTTCAACGTCACCGGTTGGGTCTGTTTCTGCGTAACCAAGCTGTTGTGCTTCTTTTAGAACATCTTCGTAAGAAGCTCCATCGACATCCATTTTTGTTAGAATGTAGTTTGTTGTACCGTTTAGAATTGCTTGAATTTTATTGATTTTGTTCCCTGCAAGAATTGTTTTTATTGGCATAATGATAGGAATACCGCCTGCAATAGCAGCTTCATAAAGTACAACTCTATTGTATTTTTCTGCAAGGTTGAATAATTCTTCACCTTTTTTTGCAAGAAGTTCTTTATTTGCAGTAACAATATGTTTGCCGTTTTCAATAGCTTTAGAAATATAATCAAATGCCGGAGTTACACCGCCAATAAGTTCAACAACGACATCAATGTTTGGGTCGTTAACGACTTCATATGGGTTGTCGGTTAGCATATCGGTCGGAACATCAACGGGACGCTGTTTGTTAATATTTTTTACAGCAACTTTTACGATTTCTACGTTGTCTAGTTCTTCTACAGTCTTGTATACGCCGCAGCCAACTGTACCTAAACCGATTAATCCTAACTTCAACTTGCTCATATAATTTCTCCTAATTTATACTTTTGGTTATTATAACATAAAATTTGAAAATTTATGCTATCATTAATCCTATGCTTAAATCAAAATTGAAAATTTTTACAGGTGATATTTTAGGTGGCTTAAATTCTGCAATTGTTGCTCTACCGCAGGCATTGGCTTTTGGGGTAGCTACAGGTTTTGGTGCAAGCTCCGGAATTTGGGGTGCTATTATTTTATGTTGTATTGCAGGACTTTTGGGTGGAAAAGTTCCGTTGATATCAGGGATTACTGGTCCAGTAACTATTGTTATTGCATCAATTATGGCAGCACTTAATGCAGATATTTCTTCTGTAATTTTAGTTATTATTATGGCAGGAATTTTGCAAATAATATTGTCGCTGACTTCCCTGCCTGTGATTGTCAAATATGTCCCTTATCCCGTAATATCCGGATTTATGAATGGTATCGGATTTATAATTGTTATAATGCAGCTAAATCCGCTAATAGGTCATCCTGTGATGTCTAATACTATAACCAGTATTGCATCATTTATACAGAATTTGAGTTCAATAAATTATGATGCGCTTTTGATTGGATTATTAACTCTTATAATTGTTTTTGTTATACCTAAAAGATTGAATAAAGTTATTCCATCACAAGTTATTGCACTTGTTCTTTGTACTTTTATATCAATAAAATTAGGCCTGAATGTAGAAAAGATTTCTAATATATCAATCGCGTTTCCGCAATTTACGCTTCCTAAAGTAGATTTACATAGTGTAATTACGTATTTTCATTATGCGGTAACACTTGCGATTGTTCTATCATCAGAAAGTTTGTTGACAGTTTTGGTTTCTGATTCTTTATTGAAAACAAAAACTTCATCAAAAAGTATGCTATTAGGACAAGGCGTTGGAAATATAATTTGCGGTTTAACAGGTTCGCTCCCCGGTTCTGCTGCTACAATGCGAACTGTTGCTGCGATTAACACAGGTTCAACAACAAGGTTGACTGCTGTTATTAATCCACTGATATTAATGCTTTTTTTATTCAAATTGTCGGGTTTTGTAGCAGAAATTCCACTTGCTGTATTAGCAGGAATATTGATAAAAATCGGATATGATATTATTGATGTAAAACTTCTGAGAGTAATAAAATTTGCACCAAAAGATGATTTATATGTTTTAGTTTTAGTATTTCTTTTAACAGTATTCTACAATCTTATTGTAGCTGTCGGTGCAGGTATTACTTGTGCAGCACTTCTTTATGCAAAGCGGACAGCGGATAGCGCGAAATTAATTCAGAAAACTGTTTATGATAAAGATATTATGAAATTAGAAAAAATCTTGGAAAAAGATTATAGACATAAAGTACGTGTCGTACACATAGACGGTCAATTTTTCTTCGGCTCTGCAACACAACTTGTTTCACAATTTGAAGATGTTTTGGGTACAAAATATTTGATACTGGATTATTCTTCTGATAACACACTTGATATTTCTGCAATTTTTGCTTTGGAAGATATAATTATAAGGCTGCAAGCTCAGAGAGTTAAAATTTTACTTGTGTTGAAATCCGACGCAGTAAAAGAACAATTTGAAAAACATGATATTCTAAAACAAATAGGACATAGTCATATTTTTGATAACGAAACAGATGCTATTGAATTTGCAAAAAAATGTCTTAAAAATAAGATAAAAAAACATCGAATTTGGTAAGTTTAAATCTTTCAGGTATAATATAAACAGACACGGAGTTTATTATGTTTGAAGATTTTAATGAAGTTGTATGCTTGGGCATGGGCGGTTCTTATTCAGAAATTGCAAAAGACAAATTGTTTAAAGCTTATGATTTATTTTTGTACCAACGTTCTTTTAGTTCAATCAAGGAATGTATAGATTATGTTGATGAAAATAGTAATGCGATTGCAGTTTTACCGGTAGAAACAACATACAAGGGTATTATTAGAGAAACAATTGATAATTTGATACTTACCAAAAATCAAAATATTCAAATTCTAGCGGAAACTATTGTGCCGGTTAATGATTGCATTTTGTCTAAGACTACGGAGTTTTATTCAATAACAGGTTTGATTGCAAATCCGAATGCTCTTGCTAAAAGCAAGACTTTTATTAAGGATGAAATGCCAAGACAACTTAATATTGTTGTTGCGGAAAGTATGGATGAAGCCGCACGCGCTTTATCTAATTACAATTTAACATATTCAATCATTGGTACTCATAAGACTGCGGAATTGTATAATTTGAATATATTAAAAGAACATATAGAAGATGATAAAAATAACGAACGCAGATTTATCGTAATCGGTGATGCTTCTACTCAATCTACCGGTCTTGATAAAACAAGCATTGTATTATTCTTGAATGACAGGCAAGGTGCTTTATTAGACATCGTTCAAGTATTTGTAAAATACGATATTAATATTACACAAATAAATTCCAAAATGATGAACAACAATGCCGAAGAACAAGCAGTATTTATCGACTTTGACGGTCATAAGGATGACGAAATCATAAAAAATCTAATCAGCGAATTAGAACCGCTTGCGCAAAATGTAAGGGTTATTGGTTCTTACGCAAAGTTTTAAGCTGCTGGTGTATCAGCCGAATGGTTAGGGTTTGATTTTTTCATGTCTTGAAATTCATCAAGTCCAATTTTCCAACTGTCTTCATATTTAAAATCTCTGGAGGCAATTTCATCAGGCAAGCCGGCATGGTGAATTTTTGGTAATAATTCTTTTTCGCTCATTTCAATTGGGGCAGAAATTTCATCATCAGAATCTTGGCAAATAAATACGCATTCTCCGTTACTGTTTGTTTTATGTCCGACGATTGTAATTTCGTGTCCGGCTAGTCTGCCGTCATTTTCCGGATCTGGCCAAGTATAGCCAATAATTATGTTATGTCCCATATTTAATGTATCTAATAATTCTTTTTTGATTGTCCCGAAATCTTTTTCATAACCTTTTAGGCGTCCATTTTCATCAACAATTTGATAAGTTACGGAAGTTGTGTTCTTATCTTCCACCACTGATTCAACGTAAGTTTTTTCAAAGTCGATTAAACCACCGTCTTCCTGTGTCCAAGAATTTGGTGCACGTTTATCAATCAGAGAGTTATAAGTCTGTTGTGAACCTAATTGCATTAAAGTAGATTGCATAAGAATATCAATTATAGAACGCTCTTTGGCGTCGCGATGATTATTTTGAATTCTTGCACGAATAATAGCGTATTCATCAGGTTTGAGCAATACGGTCGCTGTGTTGTAATCTTTCATTTGATGAGGTGTTTTAAAGTTTGTTAATAGCCAAACTGCTTCTAATGATTTATCAGAAAGATTGTTCATTTTGATATCTTTTGTTACTTCGTTTTTAGGAGAAGTTAACCCTTCTACCATACGGAAGAATTCTGCAGTATGTTTAGTTGCTAAATCGAATTCAATGCTTGCAGCAGGACAAGTGCCCGTGTGCATATTATCGAGTTCCCATTCTGTTTGGGCAATCTCTTTTGGGTCTTCTGACATATTTGTAATTAAGCCGACAACTTGTCGTTTATACTGTTTTGGAATATCTTCACAAGTTTGAGTTATAGAATAAGGATTTGCTAAAATATCCAAACATTCTTCTAATATTGTTACTTTGTCGAGTCCGGGATCTCTTTCTTCTGTGATAATTTTATGCAAGTTATCAAGTACAGAACTTTTGTCATTAGAATTGTTTTTCAATAACTGACCAGATTTTAGTGCAAATTCTAATTTTCTTCTGTGCTTCAAATCAAGTTCATTTGATAAATCTTCATACTTCTTTTTTTCATCTTTTGTGGTTAAAGATGTTCTTGTAGTTATGGCTGACGTGTATGCAGATGCCTTAAATGCAGGAACTTTAGGCTCCTTATTTGGAACCGAAATCTCTGCAGCAGGTTTTGAATTCATTGTTTTATGAATTCCAGCTGTTTGATATAAATTAATTTTTTGAAAATCCACACTAGCCATACATATATAAAAACAATTATTTAGTAAAATTTGCTTAATTATTAAGAAAGATTACAAGACTACTGTGGAAGTGGAAAGTTGAAAATTGAAAGTTGTATTAAAATTTTCATAGCGCTTTACGTTGAATTGTTTTTTAGTTATTTACTAAATAATCTTTCAAAGCGCACATTCCCTCCCTTTATAAGGGGAGGGCTAGGGAGGGGGCCATCCCCGCAAAAATCATTTTTATAACAATTTTCAATTTTCCACTTTCAACTCAAAACAAATTCACACATTCACTTTCCAATTCAATACTTATTGGCTCAAATGTCTTCTCAAATTGCTCTTAACTCCACCGAGTGGTCCATTGTTAGGAGCTGCCAAATTTTGATAATATTTTTTTGCATAAACAATCGGGAATTTTGGCAGCCAAGTGAATTTCATGATTATATTAGCAGCATCAGCACCTTGCGAAAACATCAATTCATCAATTGTTTGTTCATAAGCTGGTGAGATAGAAGAAATTATTTTTAACAAATAATTTGTTGCGGTTACGCTATAATACCCTGTTGTAGCGGCAGGTTTTTGAATAAGTTCTGTAATTGTAAAATCAACGTCATCTTTATTTGCTACGATATCAAGTGGAAGAGTTAATTCTCCGTCTTTAGAACTCTCTATTTCAAATTGCTGACCGTTATATACAATAACCATTTTATTGCGCTTTGGCATGTAAATATCATCAAAAATGTTGTCTAAAATTGGTTGCCCATTAAAATCCGTAACACCGTATTTATAGTTTTTGCAAGTCAAAAACATTCCGCCAAAAAGTAAGTCAATAGAGGAATATTCAACCGGCAGTATTACAAAACCTTTTTCGTCAAAGATTCCAAATTTATCACCTTTGGCAAACTTTGCGAATTTACCTAATATTCTATCAGCTTTTGAATATTTAGCATCAACTAGAACAGTGCCATTATCATCAATTATTCCGAATTTTGAACCGCTTTGCATAATCCAAGAGGATTCACCTAAGCGGATAAGTTTTTTGTACTTAGCGTCTACAATTGTTTCGCCTTGTTCATTTTTAAGCCCGAATTGTCCGTCTTCACTAAAAACGATTGGTCTTGCAAAACTGACATTTTGCAACATAAGCATAGTAATAACAAATAAAGCAAACTTCTTCATAATAAAAGATTAGCATAAAATATAAAAAATTATACCATTTCTCTTAATTTTTTTAGTTGGTCACGAATTTCTGCTGCACGTTCAAAATCAAGAATTTTAGCGGCTTTGTGCATATCTTTTTCCAGCTTGTTGATAAGTTTTGGCAAATCTTTTTTGTCGATACCCAAATCAACCATTTCTTCTGCTACAATATCTTCCAAATTTCTATAACTTGCAACAAGAGAAAGTAAATTGTTTTCAATTGGCTTTTTGATTGTTTGCGGAATAATGCCGTATTTTTTGTTATGAGCAAGTTGGATTTCTCTTCTTCTGTTTGTTTCATCAATCGCGCGCTGCATCGAATCCGTAACTTTGTCCGCGTACATAATAACTTCACCACAAGCGTTACGAGCTGCACGACCGATAGTCTGAATTAAGCTTGTGTCAGACCTTAAGAAACCTTCTTTATCGGCATCCATAATTGCTACAAGCGAAACTTCCGGAATATCCAGACCTTCTCTAAGAAGGTTTACGCCAATCAGAACATCAAATTCGCCTAGTCTTAAATCTCTCAAAATTTCAACACGCTCAATAGACTTAACTCCACTATGTAAATATCTCACACGTATGCCTTCTTGCAAAAAGAAGTCGCACAAATCTTCTGCCATACGTTTGGTTAAAGTTGTAATTAATACGCGTTCATCTTTTTTTGCACGCTTTTCAATTTCAGCTTTCAAATCCGGAATTTGTGATTCAATCGGTTTAACGGTGATTTTAGGATCAACAAGTCCTGTTGGTCTGATGATTTGTTCAACAAGCTGTTGAGAAGTTTGTTTTTCAAATTCAGCAGGTGTTGCTGAAATGTAGATTTTTTGTCCAACTTTGGCAAAGAATTCTTCACTCTTTAAAGGTCTGTTATCTTTTGCGCAAGGAAGACGGAAACCAAAGTCTACAAGAGTTTTTTTTCTTGCTGCATCACCGTGATACATACCGTTCAATTGTGGAATAGTTACATGGGATTCATCTATTACAGTAAGGAAATCGCCTTGAAAATAATCTAATAAAGTTGCCGGAGCCGAACCTACAGGTCTGCGTTCTATTATTCTTGAATAGTTTTCAATTCCGGAACAATAGCCCATTTCCTTAATCATTTCTATATCGTATTTAACTCTTTGTTGAAGTCGTTGTGATTCAAGAATTTTATTTTCACTTTCCAGTTCAACAACTCTGTTTTTGAGTTCTGTTTTAATCATAGAAATTGTTTCGTCTTCGTTTTCGTCATATGCAATATAATGCACAGCCGGATAAATCATAACGGATTCAGGAACTTCAATGATTTCACCGGTCAAATTGTCAATTTTAACAATTTTTTCAATCTCATCTCCGAAGAAATAAATTCTTGTGATAATTTTTTCGTAAGCCGGCATTATTTCTAAAATATCGCCTCTTGCTCTAAATGTTGAACGCTCTAAAACCAAATCATTTCTTGTGTATTGCGTCATTACGAGGTGTTTGATTAAATCTCCTCTATCAAGAGTGTCGCCAACTTTAACTTGAATTGTACCTTTGAAGTAACTTTCCGGTAAACCTAAACCATAGATACAGCTTACAGATGCAACAATAATTACATCATTTCTTTCATACAAGCTTCTGGTTGTATTATGCCTTAGTCGGTCAATTTCTTCATTTATGCTTGCAGATTTTTCTATATAAGTGTCTGTTCGCGGAATGTAAGCTTCCGGTTGGTAATAATCGTAATAAGAAATAAAATATTCTACTGCATTATTTGGAAAAAGTTCTTTGAATTCATTATAAAGTTGCGCAGCCAAAGTCTTGTTGTGCGCAATAATTAATGTCGGTTTTTGAAATTGCTCAATAACATTTGCAATAGTAAATGTTTTACCGGAACCTGTAATCCCCAGTAAAGTTTGAGTGTCATCTCCGGCTCTTAGTCCTTCAACAAGCTGTTCAATTGCTTTTGGCTGGTCGCCTGACGGTTTATATTTCGATACCAGTTCAAATTTTCTTTCCATACCAACATTATATCACTCGTAGAAAATATTGTGTAAAATCGGCAATTTCTTGATAGATTGGGAGTTCTGTGATAGAATGAAAATCTGAAAATAGAATATAGGCTAAAGATTTTAACAAGCATTTTAACTATCTGGAAAGGAGGCTAAAATGATAGTTGAAATCAGCGAAAAAGAATTAGTATTATTAATAATACTAATTCTCTTAGTCAAAATCCTGTACTAATTACAGGTGGTAAGGGTGCTTTCGACCACCCTTGCCTATATTCTTATTTTAACTTGTTTTTTTTATTTTTCAAGTTTTATAGAAATTATTATTGTAAAATTTTGTAAAAACATAAAGAGGTGAACGCAAAAATTTTTTTCACCCTCGTTAATATAAATAGCATACGTATGAAGGAGATTTTGCCGAATGATAAAGCCAATTGGGATGGCTAATGTAAATTTTAGAGCTGATAAACAAACCATTGATAAACAGACCGGAGAGTACGTCGATCCGATGATGAAATGGCCGCTTCGTGGTGCTGCTTTTACTAATGAAGTTGGAGAAGCATTACGTCCGATAATAGGAGGAGCTGCAAACTTAACTTGGGTTCCGGCATTGATGTATATCGGTGCGGATGTATATGATAAATATAAAAACGACCAAACCGAATACAGTCCAAATTCAAAAAGATGCTTGAAAGAAGCAATTTTTCAAGGTCTAGCGAGCGTGTGCCTTCCTGTTTTTGCAGTAAAATTCGGGCAAAATATATTTTCTCAATTTGGTAAACTTGATAAAGATGGTATATCTTTGAATTCAAAAGAGCACGTTTCTAAAGTTGCAGAACAATTTATTGCGAATGGTAAAATGCACGCATTTGATGGGCAAGATGAGGCTTGTGTTAAAGAATTTTTATCCCAAGTATCCAGCAGTAAAGACTATAGTGATAAAAAACAAAAGGTTAAAGTTTTCAGAAATGAAAATCAAGAAAAACTTGAAAAATATGCGGAAAAAACAATTAGAGATTTGATAGATTTGCGCAAAAATCTTCTTAATCCGACTGATGCAATGAAATCTAACGGTTGGTACTCTAAGTATACAAAAGGCTTAAAAGGCGGACAAACTCCTAGTGTTGCGGTGAAAAGCGTTTTAACTGATTTCCAAAAAGGCAAGATGATGAAAGGTAATTTTGTTAAAACAATTGGCGGCTTTATAGCGCTGGGTTCTGCAATCAAACCGATAGACCATTTTGTTGAAAATGTTTTGATTGGTAAATATGTAGGTCCGCAAATAGATAATTTTAAAACTAAAAATAAATAGTCCTTAAGGATTACTTCTTTAGCAGATTAAGAAAGTATACTCATAATGCTACAATATAAATGTAAGTCGAAGGCAACTAGTGAATTGTCGGATTTCGACGAAAAATGATTAGGCATTGTGTGTGTGTTCGGCTTACTTCTTAAGAAACCCAAAATCTTTTCTTCATAATAATTAGCCTTGCTCCTTTTGTCTCTCTTCCGAAAGGAGCTTAATTTTTGTTTTATACTCCTAAAAAATTCTCCAACTGTCGATATTAAAAAATATATAAAACGATATTCTTAAGCTATAAAGGAGATTGTTTTATGACAGAAAAGAAATTTTTAAGCTGTATCCTGACAGAGGGGATTTTACTTGCAATTGTTGGACTTGCCATGTTAATGCTTCCTAAAATAACATCTATAACGTTTGGAATGATGTTGTGTCTTTCTTTTGTTATATATGGCGGATACAAGGCGATAAATGCGATTATGACCAGAAATTATACAAGGCATTTTTTGTTAAATGTAGTATTGGGGTTGATTCTTTTTGTATTGGGCATTTTTTTATTCTTAGCTCCTATGTTTAGTTTAACACTGATTACTGCGACGATTGGAGTTTATTTTTTGTTGGAAAGTGTTTCAACTTGTGCGTTCGGTATTCAAAATAGAAAAACGCTATATTTCTGGTGGGCTGAAATTCCTCTTGCAATATTACAATTCCTACTTGGCTTAATTATCATTCTAGGCTTGCCATCAACAGCATTATGGGTTGTAGGTGTTTTGATGGGTGTTAATTTTCTCATTGCAGGCATGATTATGATTAGTATGTATGTTGCAACAAAATACGTTTTTAGCGTTTAAAAGCTTAGATGAGTGGAAAGTGATTTTAAATATATTTTAACAAGTGTAGCGCATTTCATCTCTTTATAGGGGGAGGTACAGACTTTTCTAAAACTTAATTCTCGCCCGCAACATCCATTGAGCGGGAGAGATGTCACGCTAGTGACAGAGAGGGAACAATTTCAAGTTAAGCTGTGCGAAACTTAGAAATTCAGGTGGGGGCTGAGCTTATTTATTAATATTTTATCTACAAGTCCGATATATCAGAATATATAAAACAAAATAAGGAGAACATTATGTTAGAAGAAGACATTCAGAATATCAGAAACAATCCGGAAAATGCAGAATGCTATTTCGGTAAAAAATTGGCATTTACACTAGGACCTATAGAATTAAAAAATGTTTGTGAAAAAAAACACGTTAAACTTATTGATGTAAGAATGCGTGCCGATTATGAAATTGCGCATATTCCGGAAGCAGTATCAATTCCTTATGAAGAATTGGGTGACAAAATGAATGAGTTAAATAAGGATGAACTTCATATTGTATATTGCTACAATCATTATTGTCACCTTGGTGCGAAAGCAGGATATCTTCTTGCAAAAAACGGATTTGAAGTTATGGAATTATCTGGTGGTTTCAAAACTTGGGCAGAAGATTTTAGGTTTGCTACTACATAATAAAAAAGGGTGGTTCTTTAGAACCACCCTTTTTAGCTAATCTATTTTGTTGAAACATCAACTTTAACAAATTCGCCTTTTTCTTTGTCATATTCATAATGAACGCCATCTTTGACAACAGAGAATGGATAAGTTCCGTTTGGATTGACTTCGTAGCCTTCATTTTGAATTGTAATCATAGCTTCTGCTTTTACAGCATCTTCATTTGTTCTGTCGATTGCTCGTCCGTCTGTTGTAAAGTCGCAATCTTCGAAGCTGTCTTTGTCATTCGGGTCACAAGCAGGGAATTCATTAAATTTATTTTCCTGTGGATCCCAAGCGTACAAGAATGTACCCATTGGAGTTTCTTTTGTATATGCGCCTTTCTTGTCTGTTGTTTCTAAGCCGGCTTGTTCAGCTTGTGCTTCTGGAGTATCAGGAATGCCGCCTGTTAATGAGTTTTCACCTTCTGGAACGTCTTCTGTATCTCCGATTAAAGATGCTTCTAATTCGTCAAGTTTGCCATCTAATCCGGCAATAATTCCGTCTTCTTCAACATATTCCTTAAGTTGAACTTTCAAACCGTCAACATCTCCATCGAAAGCAGTTCCGTCTTCTCTTGTGTAAACATCGTTGCCTTCTTCGTCAGTGTTTTTGTATATAGTGTTGCCATCAGCGTCTGTATACATAGCACCTTTTTCTGCATCAACGGCAGGGTAACCCATTACGGCACTTAAGTCTTCATCTGTGCCTTCAAATGCTGTTCCATCTTCGTAAGCATAAGTTGCGTTGCCTTCTTCGTCAAGGGTTTGTAAAACAGTTTTATTGTCAGCATCTCTGAACATTAATTGACCGTCAGCATTGCTCATTTGTTGTAGAGTTGATTTGTCAACAGATGCCATTTCAACACCTTCTGATACTATGCTTTTGATTGAAGTGTTCAATTTGAAAACTGCCATTTGTAATTTTTCAGTTTTTGTAAGTTCTTCGCCGTTTTCAATTTTTTCTTGTAATTCAGCATATTTTTCAGCGCTAATTTGGTAATCAGATTGACCATCCCATTCAAAGAATGCTTTTAATTTATCCAAAATTAAATCACGTCTTTTCATTGCTTGTTCGTACAATCTATCTCTGAAAGCATCTGCAACATCATTTTTTCCGGTTGTAGAATGGTCATCTTTGTTTATAGTGTTACCATTGAATGAACCATCAATAGAGTTGTCGGTGTTGTGTGAACCATTAACATTGTTTGAATCATTTGTTGAATTATCGGTGTTGTTAGAATCTGTATAGGTGTTATTTGTTGTGTAAGTGTTGTTGGAATTGTTGCCGTCACCATTTGTATTGCCGGTTCCGTTACCTGTATTGCCATCGCCTGTAATGTCCATGTTACCGCTATTTGCAAGTTGTTCTTGAAGAGCTGCTATTTGTTCTTTAAGATCTGCAATTTCTTGTGCTTGCTCATCATCATCTTCATCACCGGTTATATCATCACCATTTCCTTGACCAACAAGGCCTGCAATTTGTTCATTCAATTTAGCAATTTGATCTTTTAGGTCTTGAATTTCTTTATCTTTTTCTGTTTCTTCCGGTGTTTGAGTATCGTCATTTACTGTATCGTCTTCACCTTTGAGCTTGTTGCAATTGTCTGCAGCTGTTTGGGCTTTTTCTGCGGCAGCTTGAGCGTCTTTAACATCTTGTAATGATTTTTCTGCTTCTTCTTGTGCTTTTTTAGCCATATCTACTGCAAATTGAGAATCTTGAATTTGAGCTTGTAATTCTTGGATTTTTGCATTTGCATCTTCTACTTCTTTTGCAGCAGCTTCAACATCTTCTTTTGCTTTCGCAGCCTTTTCTGCTGCATCATTAGCTTTTTGAATAGCATCTTCTTTTGTTTGTTCAGCTGTTTCTATGTCACCTTGCAACTTTTCGATTTCTTCGTTAAGCTTGTCTAATTTTGCTTGTGCTTCGTCACGTTTAGCTGTAGCTTCATCTAACGCTTTTTGTTTTTCTTCTAATACAGCTTGTTTTTCTGCAAGAACAGCTTGTTTAGCTTCTAAGTCAGCTTGTTTTTCCGCAAGAACAGCTTGTTTAGCTTCCAAGTCTGCTTTTGCATCATTTAATTCTGTTTCTGCTGCTTCAAAATCAGCTTTACATTGGTCGTATTTTGCTTGTGCAGCGTCCAATTCAGCCTTCGCTTGTTCCATTTTTTGCTTTGCAGTTTCTACTGCAGCTTTTGCGGAACTCAATTCAGCTGGTGTTGCAGGAGGAGTTTTGCTTTGTAATGCAGAAAGTGCATCACATGCAGATTGATAAGCGGATGCTGCGGAATCATAAGCTGTTTGTTTTGCTGTCAAATCAGTCTGAGCACTATCTAAGGCAGCTTTTTTAGTGTCATAATCAGCTTGAGCCGTTTCTACTCTTGTATTAGCAGTATCAACATCAGCTTGTGCAGTATTAACAGCTTCATTAGCGGCATTAACATCAGCTTGTGCAGTGTCGACTTCGCCTTGTGCGGTAACAACTTCTCCGGATGCAGTTTCAACAGCTGTATTTGCGTCAGCAACTTCTGCTTCTGCAGTCGCTTTATTAGCTTCTGCTTCTGTTAATGCAGTTTTTGCAGCTTCAGCATTTGCCTGTGCTTGCTGTGCCTCAGCTTCAGCGGTTAAAGCCTCTTGTGCACTCATTTGTGCAGTTGATTTTGCTTCAGAAACTTTAGCTGTTTTAGTAGATAAATCTTGTGTAGCATCTAACAACGCTGTTTCTGCTTCTGTTAGGTCTAATTCGCCATCAGTAGCGTCATCTTTTGCTGCTTTGATTTCATTGTTCCAGTAGTTAACTAAAAAATTGTAATTTCCGTAGTTGTTTCCATTAATCTGCATCCATTGTCTCCTTTCGTGTTGCAAGTTTTATAAAAAAATGTAATCTTCGTGTTAAAAACGGATATATTATATAACGGCATTTTTTTAGAAAACTTTAAGGTTTTTGAAAAAATGTTACAAAAAGTTACATTGTTAGTACGAAATTGAATAGAAATAAGAATTTTGCTTTTGACTTTTGGGGAAAAACAATTAATCATCTAAATGGATGTGTTCCAAACTCAAAAACTTTGACATAATACTTGTGTGAGAATATATTATGCCCTTTGTATATAGACTACAAAAAGTACTGGATTTTAGAATCCGAAAAAAAGAAGAACAGTTGCTGAATGTGCAAAAAGCACAGCAGCAGGTCTATATCGCAGAGGAAAATATTCGCAAAAATGAAGCGGAAATCCGACAAACAATCCAGAATAAAAGAACTGCAGATTTCAGAATGATGGAATACTATGACAACTATCTTCATCACCTTTGGGATAAGGCAGATGCCTTAGAGCAAGAACGAAAGCGAGTTCAGGAGATTTTGGATCAAGAAAAACAAAAACTGGTAAAGCTGGAACAAGCAGTAAAGGTTGTTGAAAAACACAAAGAGAAGCAAAAAGAGGCTTATCAAGAAGAACAAAAAGCTATAGAACTTAAACAGTTTTCTGAAATCGGTGTACAAAGGTTTTTTATTCGTTCAAGAGAAGAAGCCGAAGAGCAGGAAATGTTGGAACAACAATTAAACAATTTGGAGAATGAATAACATGAACATAGATACAAGTTCAAAAGTAAGTACAACAACAAGAACAACGTCATCATCAACACAGACCAGAAATTCTTCATCTACGGGATTTGCTGATGAACTTTCCAGCATGTCTTCGCAAAAAAGTGAAGAAACAAAAGACTCTAAAAAAACTTCTGAAATCGATAAAAAAGCTGCTGACAAAGTTGAGGGAACAAAAGAAGAAGGAAAAGAAACTTCTTCTGATAATATGGACGAAGTGATTGATGGTCTGGAAGGTGCTGTTGCAGAAATTAATGATAAGCTCAATCAAACAGATGAAAAAAATGCGGATGAATTTCAGAATGGTGAAGAATTTGCCGATATAAACAACAATCCGAACTTCTCGTTGGGATTAGATTCTCAAGACCCGAATGCGGCTTTAGCATTCCAGATGAATTCCGGTATGAACTTTAACAATGAAAATCAACAAAAACAACAGAATGCCGAAAAGAAAGCTGCTGCATTAGCACAAGATTTGGCAGATGAAAGTGTAAGAGTTGCAGAGTTGAATGAAAATCAAGCTGGTGATGATGCTCAAAATGAAGTAAAAGTTAAAACGGTTACAAATTCTTCAGGCATCAAAAAAGTTGATACGAAATCAAATGTAACAATAGAAACTGTTGCAAGTTTTGATGATATTGCAATGAGCAAGAACGATGTCGATTTCTTTGCAAAATTGGTGGAAAACGGACAAAACAGTATTAGCACAAAAAAAACTGCAGAAGCTTCTCAAGTGTCCAAAACATTGGCAGACATGCTTGTTAAATCAATGAATGACAATAAGCCTATTAGAATAAATTTTGACAATGATATTTCTGTCATTATAAAAGTAGGTAAGGATGGAAAAATCTCTGCAGATTTTCTTCCAAGTTCTCAAATAGCGGAAGCGTATCTGAAAGAAAACCTTCCACTTTTAAAACAAAGGTTCGAAGATAATAATATAGATTACGAAGAACTGAACCACAGACAACAAAGACAAAACGAAAAAGACGAAAACCAAAAGAAGGGACGCAAAGATGAATGATTTGTATACCACAGCGATTAACACCCAGAAAGCAACCGTCCAATGGATGGATGTTCTGGCTGATAACCTGACAAATGTTTACACCCCAGGGTTTAGAGAAAACAAGGTTACATTCAAGACTTTCCTTGGTGGTGCTGTTATAGATAACAACGTTAAGAATCTTGGTCAAGGTAAATCAACTCCGGGAACTTCAAATGAAAACTTGTTCTTTGAAGGTAGCGGTTATTTTATGCTTCGCAGTCCTGACGGAAATGTTCAGTATACAAGACTTGGTGAATTTACATTTGATTCGGAAGGCGTTTACCGTGCTAAAAATGGTGCAACGGTACAAGGTTATATCCTTAATGATAAAGGCGAAATCATGTCTGGTACTAAATCTCTTAGTGCGGATTTATATGAAGAAACGGCACTTAAGGGTGGCGCATTGAGTGTTCCTACAACCAATATTAAATTGTGGATAGATCCAAATAATGGTAAATTCCTTGGAAAATATGACGAGTACGAAATTAAAAACGATGGTACACTTTATGGAAAAGCAGATGGTGGAAATCGCTCCGTACCTTTGTATAAAATAGCAACTGCAAACTTCCATAATCCAAATGGCTTGTATGAAGTTAAAGATGGTTTGTTTGTAGAAACTCCAGAATCTGGTAAACCGGTAGTTGGAAGAGGTGAAATCCGTTCAGGCTTGTTAGAACAAGCAAATACAGACTTTAAAGCCAATATGTCAGATTATCAGCAGGCAAAAGTTCAAATGGAACTTGTTAATGCGCTGATTAAGTCTAACAAAGACCTGCTACAATCAGCAATGGAAATGGCAACTCAATAGTAGTTAGTCTTAGTTAAAGGTGCATTTTGTGCACCTTTAACTATATTTTGTAAACTTTTTTGAAAAAAATCACTGCTTCCTTATTTTATAGTATAATATAGAGAGTTATTATACAAAGATAAGGGGAACTTATGAAATTAACTGTACTTGGTCCGGGCTGTTGGGGATTGACTTTGGCTTGGTTGATGAATGACAATTTTGAAGAAATTGTTGTTTGGGGTAGAGAATGTGATTTGAACGATGAACTGGTAAATAATAAACATTGTTCAAAACCATTGGAAGTACAGTTGGATAAAAAAGTTGAAATTACTTCTGATTTGAAAAAAGCTATAGATGGTGCAGATATTATTCTGTCAGTGGTTGCAACCAGCGGTGTTAGAAGTGTTTGCGAACAATTAAAAGCAGCCGGTATAAAACCAGAACAACCGCTTGTAAATGCTTCTAAAGGTCTGGAATTAAATACTTTGATGAGAATGTCAGAAGTTATTAAAGACGTATTACCTGAACAAAAAGTTGTAATTCTTTCCGGCCCGACTTTGGCAAAAGAAGTCTTGCAAGGTAAACCAACTGCTGCATCAGTTGCGTGTGAAGATATGGAAGTTGCTGAGTTTGTACAAAAGGCTTGTAATGTTCCAAACCGTTTCAGATTGTATACAAATTCTGATGTAATTGGTGTAGAACTTGGCGGCAGCCTTAAAAACGTTATCGCGATTGCATCCGGTTTTGCGCACACCATGGAATTGGGTGACAATTGTATGGGCACACTTCTTACAAGAGGTATGGCTGAAATCGTAAGACTTTCCGTAAAACTGGGCGCAAATCCATCAACTTTGTACGGTCTATCCGGCATGGGCGATTTGATTGCGACTTGTTCCAGCCCAATGTCCAGAAATTATACCGTTGGTGCAATGTTAGGCAAAGGCAAAAAAATCAATGATATCTTAAACGAATTGGGCTCTGTTGCAGAGGGGGTTAAAACTTCTAAAGCAGTGTGCGATTTAGCAGAAAAAATGGGATTGGAAGTTCCTGTTTCAAGCGCTATTTACGAAGCTGTTTATACTGACATAACTCCGCAACAAGTTCTTTCTAAATTAATGAACAGAAAACTTAAGAAGGAAGAATGTTATGATTAGATATGCTGTTAAGTATTTAAAAAATACATTTGTTCCTCTTAATTGTCCGGATAATGTTAATTTGGATGATGGCGCTCTTATTTTGGTAAGAACTGAGAAGGGCGAAGAAGTTCTTAAGGCATTCCTTGTCAATCAGGAAGTTGCAAAACATTTTGAAAATTCAAAGAAAACTCCTGCTCCATTTGAATTTATACAAGTTTTAACACAAGAAGATATGATGGTGTTGGATGAATTAAAGAAAGAAGAAGTTACATCTTTTTTTAAGTGTAAAGATTTGGTAAAAAAACATCATCTGAACATGAATTTGGTTCAGTGCAGAATTACATTTGATAAAAGAAAAATATCTTTTTATTATACTGCTCCTGAAAGAGTTGATTTCAGAGAACTTTTGAAGGACTTAACTCAAGTTTTTAAAAGAATGAGAATAGATTTAAGACATATTGGTGTGAGAGATGAATCATCAATCATGGATGGAACCGGAATCTGTGGCAAGCCGTTTTGCTGTTCAACATTTTTAAGAAAATTTGAATCTATTAATGTTAAATTGGCAAAGGATCAAGGTATGCCGATTGCACCATCCAAAATTTCCGGAACTTGCGGGAGATTGTTGTGCTGCCTGACTTATGAGTATTCAAATTATATCGAAGCAGCTAAGGGTATGCCTCCGGTTGGTTCTACTGTAATGACTCCTACAGGATTGGGAAAAGTTTGTTTTATACAATTTCTTAACAATTCTGTTGCAGTTAAATTTGAGGATGGTAAAATAAAAGAGTACAATAAATCTGATATAGAAATGGTCGATGCAGACGTTAATGTCGATATTGAAGTCCCAAGAATCAATAACTACTCCCAAGATGAAAAAGTTGATGCTAAACAGCTTAGACAACTAGAAGATGACAGGAACAGCTCGACCGGAAATGTGTAGAAAGTCGTGTGAATTATGAAAATCCAACCAATTAACCCAAACCAATCTCAACAACAAAATCCAAGCTTTCAAAAACTGATAATAAAGCAAGGAAGCTTTGCTCTTTTAAAACAATCAAAATATTTTCCAGATAAAAGTTATCCGAATTATAGTGGAAATTTGAGATTTTTTTATCAAAAACTAATGAAGCTTAGAAAAGCAGCAGAGAAAAATGAATTATATAACGTGGTTTTGAAGCCTGATAAAGCTTTATTCCCTAATTCTGGGAAAATTGTTGTAGAAAACGCATCAGGAGTTGAACAATTCGGATTTACTAAATCTTTTGACGAGTTGTTGAGGGTGCCTGAGATGGAGCCTAGAAAGACTTTAACAGAAAAGCAAGACCCAAATTTCTTGGATAGATGGTTAAGAAACTGGAGAATCCAAAGACGGAACAATAAATTAGAGCACAAGCAAATTGATATGGGGGCTTTTCTTGATATAGTATATAAAAGAATTGCAGATGCTGTTAATAATGCGGAATATTTGTCAGAATTGAATGAAATTAAGAAGATAAAATAATAGTTAAGTAAGAAGAAGATTGTCTATAATAATAAATCTATAAAGGAGGGCATTTATGCTAGAAAGAATTGAAAAATTACAAGTTATTTCGCTCGGAGTACTTATAGGTTTGGCACTTGTTGTGTCAACAAAAATGGTCTCTTCAACAATTTCTAACAATGTGATTTCAGTTACGGGTTCTGCGTATGAAATTGTGAAATCAGATTCCGGTACATTATCGTTTGATATTGTAGTTAAACGTGCTACAAAGCAGATGGCTTATAGTGATGTTCAAAATCAAATTAAGACCGTTGAAAAGTATTTACAGGATAAGAATATAAAAAACATAGAAAAGAAGACTGTTAACGGTTATTATTCATACAAACGTGACCCTAAAACCGGAGCTTACACAGATGTTGCAGAAGCTTATAATTTAACGCAGCCAATTACTATTAGCTCTGATAACGTAGAATTGATTAAAGAAATTTCAAATGATATTACCGGTTTGATTAATCAGGGTGTTGATATCAATGTATATTCTCCATCATATGCTTATTCCAAATTACCGGAACTAAAAGTTAGCTTGTTGGAAAAAGCTTCTAATGATGCAAAAGCAAGAGCAGCTTCAATGCTAAAAGCGACACACAATAGTGTAGGAAAAATTTCTTCAGTAAGAATGGGGGTATATCAAATAACACCGGTTGATTCAACAGATGTTTCTGATATGGGTGTAAATGATTCATCTTCTATTGATAAAAAAGTTACTGCAGTAGCAAATGTATCTTTTAAAATAAAATAATTTTAGTGATGTTAAAGTGGGCGGATTTTAAATC
>ERZ1034920.124-NODE-124-length-59581-cov-7.995867_pt1 | contig 59581 bp, 47 predicted proteins | sample MGYA00520688_ERZ1034920 | MGnify/ENA primary metagenome ERZ1034920 (study PRJEB33766, sample SAMN09781785) | gut metagenome | biome: gut microbiome | host: Homo sapiens | place: Madagascar | study: EMG produced TPA metagenomics assembly of the PRJNA485056 data set... | reverse complement strand
TCTCGTTGTTCTCGGTGCCGTCGATGATGCCGGTCTGCAGCGAGGTGTAAACGTCACCGTAGGACATGGCCACGGGGATGCCGCCCAGATAGTTCATCATATCGGTCTGGCTCTTCATATCTTGGACGCGAATTTTCAAGCCCTTGAGGTCAGTCGGGGTGCGGATGGCCTTGTCCTTGGTGTAGAAGGAACGTGCGCCGGAGGTGTAGTAGGTCAGCGTGACGAAGCCGTCATCGCCGGTGGAGAGGAAGAAGTCCTGCATCTCCTCGGAGTCCATGACGTGGTAGAAGTCCTCGGTATCGTTGAAAATGTAGGGCAGACCGAAGGCGTTGTAGGCCTCGTTGTAGGTGGCAAGACCGGGGGCAGAGACCTTGGTCATGGCGATAACGCCGGCCTGCAGCTGCTCGAGGTTCTCGTTCTCGCTGCCGAGCTGGCCGTTGGGGAAGATTTTGACCTGGATGCGGCCGCCGGTCTTTTCGTTGACCTCCTCAGCGAACTGGGTCATGGCGATATGGACGGTGTGGGTTTCGGACAGGCCGTGGGCCAGCGTGAGCACCAGCGGGTTTTCGGCGCTGTAGCTGCTGGTATCGGCCGTGGTGCTGGATGCGCCGCAGCCGGTCATCAGGCCGATGCTGAGCGCAGCCGCAGCACCCAGAGCTGCGATTTTTTTGAACATAGCGGTTTCTCCTTCGGTTTTATAGTGTGGGTGCACCCGGGTTGTTTATTGTTTGTAGGGGCCCTTTATTACATGCCAATCATATCGAACTGCTCAAAGGACACGAGCACTTCGTGGTCGCGCTTGGGGTTGGGGTACTTGACCTGCACGCTCTTGAGGCGCTGGCTGTAGTACCAGCCGCTTTCGGCTTCCTCAAACTTGCGGCGATGCAGGAAGTGCGGCAGCTCCTTGCCGTCCAGCTGGACGTAGAACGGCGCTTTCTCGCGGTGAATCATGTCGAGGTACATACTCTCGACCGCTGTATTGTAGCTGCCCTCGTTCGTGAAGCGGACCACCGTTTTGACACCGGCCTCGACCGCAATCTTGGTCTTGAGATAGTCACCCTTGCGGTAGTCATTGGTGTAGCCGTCGTCCTCGTACAGGGTGAACTCGGAATCGACATCCGGCGCCATCAGGATTTCCAGCGCGGTGGTCTTTTCGGTCATCAGGTTGTGCAGGGCGTTGCCGCTCATCGGGATGATCGCGCCGCTGCGCACAAACAGCGGGATGCTGGCAATGTCCACGGGAACCTCAATCGTCTGGCCGGGGGCGTACTCCTCGCGGGTGTAGAAGTCGTAGAAGCGCTCATTTTCGTTCTCGGTCTTGGGCAGGTAGACCGGGCGGACGGTCTGGCCCTTCTCGACCACGTTGGCGACCAGCAGAGAGTCGCCGAACATGAAGTTGACGCCCTCATCATAGGTGGCGGGGTCATTCTGGAATACGCTGAACATCGGTTGCCAGATGGGCAGGCCGTTCTCATGCGCGCGCTCCATCAGGGAGTAGAGCGTCGGGCTGAGCTTGTAGCGGAAGTCGATGGCCGCCTTGATATACTGCTTCTTGTCGCTGTACATCCAGGGCTCGGTCACGGTGTTGTCGGTGTTGGTGGAGTGAATCGAGAAGCGCGGCTGGAAGATGCCGTTCTGCACCCAGCGCACAAAGAGCTCCGCCTCCGGCGAGACGCCGTAGAAGCCGCCGATGTCGCAGCCGTGGTTGGACACGCCGCAGAGGGCCATGCCCAGAATCGTGGCAATGTTGTATTTTAGGGTGTCCCAGTGGGTCAGGTTGTCACCGGCCCAGACCTGCGCATAGCGCTGGATGCCGGCGTGGCCGCTGCGGCAGACCGTGAAGGGGCGGCTTTCGGGGTCGTACTCCTCGATGGCCTCGTTGGACAGCTGGCACATCAGGTTGCTCATGACCGGCTTCATCGTGCCGATGGTGCTGCCCTTGCCCTCAAAGTAGACCTTGGCGTCCTTGTCGACCATGCTGTCGTACTCGCAGTTGTCGTTCCAGATGGAGCGGCAGCCGTACTTGAGCAGATTGTCCTTGATGTACTGCTTCCAGTGCAGGCGGGTGGACTCCTTCGTGTAGTCCACAAAGAGGCCGGGGCCGCCCCACCAGGTGCCGACGGCCAGGCCGTCCACACCGGCGTTGTCGTCGGAGGCGGGCAGGAACATCCCCTTTTCCTTCATCTCGTTGAGCAGCGGATGCACCAGCAGCATGCCGGGCTTGATGTTGGGCGAGACCACGATGCCGCGGTCATGCATCTTGGCGAACCAGTCAGCCGGGTCCTTGAAGCGCTTAGTGTTCCAGGTGAAGGTGCAGCGCTTGATGCCCTCGGGCGTTTCAACGGCGCAGTAGCCGCTGGAAAGCTGGAAGCCGTCCGCGGGGATGCCCTCCTCGCGGGTGGTGTCGATGAAGTCGAGGATGGCATCGTCGCAGTCCTGCGGCAGCTCGGGATAGTACATCGAGCTGCCCAGGTAGCCCAGTGCGGCCTTGGGCAGCATGACGCTCTTGCCGGTCAGGTCGGTGTAGCGCTCGATAATGCTGCGGATGGACGGGCCCGCAATCAGGAACAGGTCAATGTCGCCTGCATCGGTGCGGTAGCTGGAGTAGCGGTGCCAGTAGTTGCGCTTCTCGCGGCCCATGTTGAAGTCGCACTCGGCCGTGTTGTGGTAGAAGTAGCCCACAGCCTGCTTGGTGCCGCGGTTCAGGCGGATATAAAAAGGAATGTGCTTGTACAGCGAGTCGGTCTCCTTGGGGTTGTAGCCCATGGCATCGCCGGGCGCCATATTCATGTACTTCTCGGCCTTGTTGATTTCGCCGGACTTCTCGCCGAAGCCGTAGAAGCAGTCGTCCGCCTCAATCTGGCTGGCGTGGATGCGACGGTGATTGCTGTCCTCACGGTAGGCCAGGTCGGGAATGTCCGCGTGCAGCAGGCTGCCGTCCTTGTCATAGACCATGATGCGGAAGGGTGCCTTCTCAACGACTACCTTCAGGCGGCTGCCCTGAATGACGGCTTCCTTCTCGCCATCGGTCAGGGTGGCGGCAGCGCACTGGACGCGCTTGCGGCAGTCCTTCATCAGGTTATCGGTGCGGGATTCCCATGCGGTCATCGTCAGGCTGTAGCTGGCCTCGTCCCAATCGCCGTCAAAACCGGCGCGGATGCGCAGGATGTCATCCGTCAGGAACCAGATGCGCAGCTCGACAGCGTTGGTGGCAACCGAGTAATAGCTGCCGCAGTCCTTGACTGCACCGCCGGTGTAGCACACTTTCATAGTTTTTCCCCTTTCAGTTTGTGGTTGTGCGTGGCTGGTAAAAACCGTTCTTACGGCAACTCCTGTACAGATTGCACAAAAACAAGTGCTTGTTTTTATTCATTCTGCGTTTATTGCCTTATTTCGCCATTATAATAGCAAATTTGTTTACAAATTTCTCTCACTTTTGTAGCACGAATGTTGCAAAATGTGATATAATCGTGGCAAGGAGCTTTTTCTGCCGGAGGTGCTGTTCATGCTTATTCAAAAAGTACCGCACTATGTCGATTCTATCCTGACGCAGGAGGTGGCCAGTTCCGCCTTGCAGGGCGGCGATGTGGTGGTGGCATGGTACACCAACCAGACCAACAAACAGTCTGTGGTACACTCGCACCCCTACTATGAGCTGATTCTGCCGGTATCGGGTTCCAGCGTGCGCTATTCGGTCGGCGGCAGCGTGTACGATTTGCATATCGGGGAGCTCATTCTCTTTCCCGGTGACGTCTACCACTCTGGCAAGTTCAATGTGACCGCAGACACCTCAGAACGTCTTGTGGTGCAGATTGCCCCCGGCATCTGGGAGCGTGCATGGGCACAGGCCGACCTGCCCATAGCCCTGCAGCCGGAGCCGCTGATTCTGGACGCGGACTCGGTGGCGCGGTGGGATTTCCGTGGCCTGCTGGAGCGGATGGCGCAGACCGTCTATCTGGAAGCCACCATCCGGGAAACCGTGCAGTGCTGCGAGCTTACCGAGCTGCTCCTGCTGTTCAGCCACCTGATTCACAAACGCCAGAGCGCCCCGCCGCCCTCGGCCACCAGCCTGCTGGTCGCCCGCGCCGTTGAATACCTGCAGGCCAACTATACCGACCCGCAGCTTACGGTGGCCCAGCTGGCCAAATACACCTACACGAGCCGGGAGCACCTTTCTCGCGTATTTAAAGAGTACACGTTGGAGAGCGTCCACGGTTACCTGACCAACCTGCGTATGCAGCACTGCCGCAATGCGATTGCCTCCGGCGTCAGTGTGCTGGACGCCTGCTCGTCGAGCGGATTCACGAATTACAGCAGTTTTTTGAAGAGTTTCCGCGCCCTGTACGGCATCACCCCCACCGAGTACCGCGCTAAACTCCGCGCCGCGGGCATCCAATAAGCCCGCGGGCACATTCTGCAACATTTTTGTACTTGCAAAAAAAGCGGATTCTATACCATAATAGAAGCATTGGCCCTCCCTGTGGGGCGGCAGCCGCCTGCGCAGTGATTTCGGTATTGAAAGCGAGCTGAACCCGCTGGCAGCGGCGGCTACACAGTAACCGGCCATGTACAGACGCTGGTAACCACGGTATAAAATACAGCCCGCAGTAAAATGCTGCGGGCTGCTGTTATATCAGGCTGTGGGCTTCTGGCCGCGTGGGATAAGGACGCGCAGTTCAAACCAACCGTCATGGGTGGTGATGGTCGCGGTGCCGCCATACTTGGCGGCGGTGTTCTGGATACTTTTGACGCCGAAGCCGTGGTAGCCCACGTCCTTCTTGGTTGTGATGGGCAGGCCGTTGGCAAAGTGTAGCTCGCCGTCATAGCAGTTCTCAATGCGGATAGCGGCAAAGCCCTTCTGACGCGCTACGCTCAGATGGATGAGCCGCCGTTCCGGGTCGGCAATTTTGTCCACACTCTCAATGGCATTATCCAGCGCGTTGCCGAACAGGTTGCTGACGTCCATCACGTCCATAAAGTCCAGCGCCGCACCGTCCGCCACGCAGGTAAGCTGAATGTTTTTGGTGCTGCAGGTCAGGCTTTTGCCGGTCAGCACGGTGTCCAGCACCTTGTTTCCGGTATCGTTCTGCGCCTCATAGGCCTTGATTTCCTGCTCCATCTTGTCCAGCACGGCGTTGCGCTCCTCGCCGCTTTCGGCGCGCAGAACGGCAATCTGATGCTTCAAATCGTGATATTTCTGGTTTATCAGATCAACGCTTTCCTGCCGGATTTTGTAATTTTCATACTGGATGTGCAGCATATTGCGCAAAGCGTCCGCCTCGCGCTGGGTCAACAAATCGCGCAGCTGCGATTGATACGCAAACAGCAGCGCCACGCCGCCAAAGTAAACCACCGTGCGCATGGTGTAAATTTCCATCGTGCCGCGGGCCGAGAACGGCGTTTCCAGCGTGGTGTAGCTGATGCTGGAAAGAATGTAGATAGCCGCAGCAAGCCCCGCCGCAATGCAGGTAGTGCGCGGCCGGATGTCAAACTGGATGCTGCCGGTGTTACCGCCATCCTCCAGCAGCCACATAAGTCCAAAGATGATGCCAAACCCCACCGCAATAAAGCAGCATACTGCGGGAAAGCTCTGCAAATATACATTGCTGCGTGCAAAATAGACGTACATCTGCCATGTCAGCGAGGCTGCAAAGCCCGCCAGAATAAAAGCCCGGGTGCAGAAGTACCCCATCTGCCAGTAATCGCCCTTGGACGCCGCCAGCATAAACAGCAGCATCAGCGCGACCGAAACGGCGTACAGCACATTGAACTGCCAGCCGTTGTAGCCGTCTGTAGCTACCAGATAGATTTCCAGCACAGCAAGAGCCCCGGCGTAGAGCGCCGCCCGTTTGCCGCCGCCAAAGCGCGGCGGCAGAAATTGCAGATATAACAGGCAGGCCAGCCAGTCCGCCGCCGCGGTGACCTGCCGCGGAATGTCCAGTTCATAGTACGGCATAGCGTCACCCCACCCCATTGATGTAATCATTCAGCGCGTCCAGAAACGCCTTGCGCCGCGCACGCGCCAGCGGCACACGGTCACCGTGCACCACGGCATCCTCGCCGTCCATCTGGTCAACGTGCTCCAGATTGACAAGGCAGCCCTTGTTGACGCGGAAATAGCTGTCCTGCGCCAGCTTCTGCTCCAGCTCGGTCATCGAGCCCGGGGCGGTCAGCTCCCCCTCCGCGGTGTGGTACACAAGGTCATGCGCGTTGCTTTCCACCCAGTAAATAGACGATGTATCGAGCTTGTGCGCAGTTCCGTGGGCGTTTATCTGCAGATAGTGCCGCGCACGGCGGGCCACGCGCTCAATGGCACGGCTCAGCCGCTGGGAAAACGCATAGTAGGACACCGGCTTCAGCACGTAGTCCAGTGCGTCCACGGCATAGCCCTTGATGGCATACTGCGGCGAGTTTGTGATGAAGATGATGATAACCTCGGTGTCCACCTTGCGGATTTCTTCGGCTGCCATCATCCCATCCATAAACTTCATTTCAATGTCCATCAGGATGATGTCATACACGGCCTTATAGCCAAGGGCAATCTCGTCCCCATCGGAGAATTCCGTCACGGTGAATTTTTCTCCCGATGCAGCGCTGTATTTTTCAATATATTCCCGCAGCCGACTGCGGTAGACAGAATCATCCTCCACTAGCGCCAAACGAATCATAGTGGCATTCCCCTTTTCGGCTAAGATTTTATTTTCCTATTTCCTCATAACTATAAATGTATCATTTTTGCTGTGAGATTGCAAGCCACCGCGCAGACTTGGCGCAGCGGTTATTTTTGTGCAGAAAATTTTTGCAAACCCCTTGACCTTAAACCCACCTTCAATGATAATCTAACTATAGAGATTTAACCAATAAAAGCGAGGTTTACCACGAATGGATAAGCTAGAAGCATTACGGCAGTATCTGCGGGAGCTGGGCAGCGTAGCGGTTGCATTTTCCAGCGGTGTGGATTCTACCTTTTTATTAAAGGTTGCCCATGACACCTTGGGCGATAACGCCATTGCCGTCACGGCGCGCAGCTGCTCCTTCCCGAAGCGGGAGCTGAACGAGGCCGAGGCCTTCTGCAAAAAAGAGGGCATCCGCCATTTTATCGTCGAGTCCGAGGAGCTGCAGATTGAGGGCTTCTCCCACAATCCGAAGAACCGCTGCTACCTGTGCAAGCATGAGCTGTTCGAGAAAATCATCGCATTGGCGCAGGAAAACGGCGTACAGTATGTGGCCGAGGGTTCCAATATGGACGATGACGGCGACTACCGCCCCGGCCTGCAGGCTGTGGCCGAGCTGCACGTCACCAGCCCCCTGCGCCATGTGGGGCTGACCAAGCAGGAAATTCGCGACTATTCCCGCCAGCTGGGCCTGCCCACGTGGGACAAGCAATCCTTTGCCTGCCTGTCCTCCCGCTTTGCCTACGGCGAGGAAATCACCGAGGAAAAGCTGGGCATGGTGGACAAGGCCGAGCAGCTTCTGCTGGATATGGGCTTTCACCAGCTGCGTGTGCGGATTCACGGCACGATTGCCCGCATCGAGGTGCTGCCCGACGAGTTTGAAAAGCTGCTGGCAAACCGTGAGGCCATCGTTACCGCGTTCAAAAACTACGGCTTCAGCTATGTCACAATGGATTTGCAAGGCTACCGCATGGGCAGCATGAATGAGACGCTGGGCCTGAAAAAGTAAGCCCGCCGAAAGGACAGTACAATGGACGCAAAAGAAGTGCTGGAAAAGGTCCGGGACGGTGCCATGAGCGTGGACGAGGCCGAGCAGTTTTTCCGCCGCGCACCGTTTGAGGAGCTGGGCTACGCCAAGCTGGACACCCAGCGGCGGCAGCGCACCGGCTTTGCCGAGGTGGTTTTCTGCAGCGGTAAGGCGGACGAGTACCTTGTCTCCATCTTTACGCGGCTGGCCGCCGAGGAGGGCGAGGTACTGGGCACCCGTGCCACGCCGCAGCAATATGAGCTTGTGCGTGCCGCCTGCCCCGGCGTTGTCTATGACCCAGTTTCCCGCCTGCTGAAGCTGGAAAAGCACGATAAGCCGCGAATTGGCAGCATTGCGGTATGTACCGCGGGCACAGCGGACATCGCCGTGGCCGAGGAAGCCGCCCAGGCGGCGGAGTTTTTCGGCAGCAGGGTCACCCGCATCTATGATGTCGGCGTAAGCGGCCTGCACCGTTTGCTGGCCAATCTCGAGCCTATTCAGGCCGCCAACTGCGTGGTAGCCGTGGCGGGCATGGAGGGCGCGCTGGCCAGTGTGATTGGCGGGCTGGTACAGAACCCGGTCATTGCCGTGCCGACCTCCGTAGGGTACGGCGCTTCGTTCGGTGGTGTCTCGGCGCTGCTGACGATGATCAACTCCTGCGCCAACGGCATTGCCACCGTCAACATAGACAACGGCTATGGGGCCGGCTATCTGGCAACGCAGATAAACCGTCTTGCCTGCCAGCCGCCCACAGAGGAGAAAAAATGAGCAAAAAAACGTTATATTTAGAGTGCTATTCCGGCATCAGCGGCGATATGGTCACGGCCGCCCTGCTGGATTTGGGCGCAGATGAGGCCGTGCTGCGCAAGGCGCTGGCCAGCCTGCCTTTGGATGGCTTTTCCATTAAAATTTCCCGCGTCAAGAAGTCCGGTCTGGACGCCTGCGATTTTGATGTGGTGCTGGATGCCGCCCACGAAAACCATGACCACGATATGGCCTATCTCTATGGGGACTATCACGAGCACACGCATGAACATCACCACGACCACGAGGAACACCACGCCGATGCCCCGCATGGGCATGACCATAATGCGCACCACCATGAGCATCGCGGCCTGCACGAAATTCTCGACATTCTGAACCGGACCGAGCTGACCGACCGTGCCCGCGCCACCGCCGTGCGCATCTTCACGATTCTGGGCGAGGCCGAGGCGAAGGCCCACGGTGCCACGCTGGAAACCGTGCATTTCCACGAGGTCGGCGCGGTGGATTCCATCGTGGACATCACCGCCGCCGCCGTCTGTCTGGACAATCTGGGCATCGACGAGGTCATCATCCCCGCCCTGTATGAGGGCACTGGCACCGTCCGCTGTGCCCACGGCGTACTGCCTATCCCGGTGCCCGCCGTGGCCAACATTGCGGCGGCGGAGCACCTGACCCTGCACATCACCCACGCCCACGGCGAGTACGTGACCCCCACCGGCGCGGCCATTGCGGCGGCGGTGCGCACCAGCGCGGCCCTGCCCTCTGCCTTCACCGTGGAAAAAATCGGTCTGGGCGCGGGCAAGCGTGAGCAGGAGCTGCCCGGCTTCGTGCGTGCCATGCTTATCTGCCCGACCAGTGGCTTCCATACTGCACAGGATACCATCTGCAAGCTGGAAACAAACCTTGATGACTGCACCGGCGAGGCTTTGGGCTACGTGATGGAGCGCCTGCTGGCCGCCGGTGCGCGGGACGTCTACTACACACCTATCCAGATGAAAAAGAACCGTCCTGCGTTCCTTGTGTCGGTGCTCTGCCTGCAGGAGGACATCCCCGCGATGGAGCAGATTATCTTTGCGGAGACCACCACCATCGGCATCCGCCGCACAGAGATGGCGCGCAGCATCCTGACCCGCCGCCTGCGCACCGTGCAGACTCCGCTGGGCTGTGCACAGGTCAAGGAGTGTGCGTTGCCCTGTGAGGATAGCGGGACACCCGAAACGCGCTGCTACCCCGAGTATGAGAGCCTGCGGGAGCTCTGCCTCACCAACGGCTGCAGCTATCAGGACGCACTGCGCACCGTATTGAAAGAACTGGAAAAATAAAAGAGGATACAAGGAGAAAAACACTATGCATATGGCAGATGCTCTGCTTGCCCCCGGCGTGGCCGGTATTATGTACGCCTGCTCCACGGCGGCGGCCGGGCACTCGATTCATAAGCTCGACAAGGACAAGGAGGACCAGCTCGTTCCGGTTATGGGCGTGATGGGGGCCTTTGTCTTTGCTGCGCAGATGATTAACTTTACCATCCCCGGCACTGGCTCTTCCGGCCATCTGTGCGGCGGTATGCTGCTCACGGCGGTGGTCGGCCCTTACGCGGCCTTCCTGACGATGATTGGTGTGCTGCTTATCCAATGCCTGCTTTTTGCGGACGGCGGCCTGATGGCGCTGGGCGCAAACGTCTGGAATATGGCGTTCTACGGTTGTTTTGTCGGCGCACTGATTTGGCGTGCCTTTATGCGCAAGGGTATCACGCGCAAAAAAATCATTGCCGCCTCCCTGCTGGGCTGCGTTCTGACACTCCAGCTGGGCGCATTCTCGGTCACGCTGGAGACACTGGCCTCCGGCATTACCGAGCTGCCTTTCACGGCATTTCTGGCGGTGATGCAGCCCATCCATCTGGCCATCGGCCTTGTGGAGGGCGCTGTCACCGCGGCGGTGCTCGTCTTTCTGCAGGAGGCCCGCCCTTCCCTGCTGTGGCAGGCGGGATCCGCCGACAGCCAGAAGCAGCCCATGACACTGCGCGGCGTGCTGGGCGTTATGACGGTTCTGGCGGCTGTCACGGCGGGGTTGCTCTCGCTGTTTGCATCGGCCTTTCCGGATGGTCTGGAATGGTCGCTGCAGCGCCTGACCGGCAGCACAGAGTTGGAAGCCACCGGCTCTGTGCAGGCGTTCTTTGCCCGCATCCAGTCCCTGACGGCGCTGCTGCCGGACTATAACCTTGCCGGGTCGGAAAGCGCCGCGGGCGGCAGTGCGGCAGGGCTTATCGGCGCCGCCGTTGTGCTGGCAGCGGTTGTGCTGCTGGGCAAAATCATCAAGAAGGCGGCGCACCGGAATGGATCGACTGCACCACGCCATTAAGGATGTACACCGGCTGGACGATCTGGCTGCCCGCGATACGCCGCTGAACCGTCTGCCGCCGCTGGCTAAGCTGGTAAGTGTACTGGTCTATCTTATTTTTACACTTTCATTCCCCAAATATGCCCTGACCGGCCTTTTGGGCATGGGGCTGTACCCGATACTGCTCTGCGCACTGGCGGATTTGTCCCTTTGGGATACGCTCTGCCGTGGGCGCAGTGTGGCGCTGCTGCTGGCAGCGGTGGGCCTCTGCAATCTGTTTTTTGACCGCGCACCGGTGCTGGATTTGGGGCTTGTGGTGCTCTCCGGCGGTTGGGTGTCACTGCTGACGCTGCTTATCAAGGGGATGTTCAGCTTTCTGGCGGTCTATCTGTTGATTGCCACCACCGGCATCGAGGCTGTCTGCACGGCGCTGCGCCAACTGCACGTTCCCCGGGTGCTGGTGACGACGATTCTTCTGACCTACCGCTACATCGTCCTGCTTCTGCAGGAGGCAAACCGCATTTCCACGGCCTACGCCCTGCGTGCGCCGGGTCAGAAGGGCATCCACTTCCGGGCATGGGGCTCGCTGCTGGGGCAGCTGCTTCTGCGCAGTATGGACCGCGCCCAGCTTGTGTACGAGAGTATGCTGCTGCGCGGCTACCACTGCGGCAGCAATGCCTCTGCGCCGAACACACACGCCCGCACCGGCGGTGTGCGTTTTGCCGCCGTTACGGTGGTGTACTGCCTTGTTTTTCGCTGCATCCCGGTGTTTGAGCTAATTGGGAATCTATTTTGAGGAGCGTTGCCAATGGACCCGATTTTAGATGTACAGGGCCTCTCCTTCCGCTATGAGGGCGGACATGAGGGGGCTGTGCTGGATGGCCTTTCCTTCACGTTGGAGCGCGGAGAGCGCGTTGGCCTTGTGGGCTGCAACGGTGTGGGCAAGTCCACGCTGCTCAAGCTGCTGGTCGGCATTCTGCCTATGCAGCAGGGCACGCTGACCGTCGGCGGCCTTGCGATGAACCGCAAAAATCTGCCGGAGCTGCGCCGCAAAGTCGGCTATGTCTTTCAGGATTCCGACAGCCAGCTCTTTATGCCTACCGTTCAGGCCGATGTAGCCTTTGCCGCCGAAAACTACGGCTACCCGCCGCAGGAGGTTGCCGGCCGCACCCGCCGCGCCCTTGCCCGGGTGCAGCTTGAGAGCTGCGCCGACCGGCCTGTCTACCGGCTGTCCGGCGGGCAGAAGAAGCTGGCGTCCATCGCGGGCATCCTGACGCTGGACCCAGAACTGATTCTGATGGATGAGCCCTCCGCCGCGCTGGACCCCCGCAACCGCCGCGGGCTGATTCAGATTTTGAATGATCTGCCCTGCGCCAAGCTGATTGCCTCCCACGATCTGGATTTCATCTACGATACCTGTGACCGCGTGCTGCTTTTGCACCACGGACGTCTTGCCGCCGACGGCAGTGCCCGCGAGCTGTTGCGCAACGCTGCCCTGCTGGAGCAGTGCGAGCTGGAGCTGCCACTGCGGTTTCAGCAGGCCCCCTGAGGGCCGGATGCACACCGCACCCCATAAACCTGTTATTTTTATTTGAATAAGGAGGTTCCTACTATGGAAAAATCCAAGGTCTATTTTACCAACGAGCTTACCCCGGAGGCGGTTGTAAAGATGTACCATCAGCTGGGTGTGGAGCTGCCCGGCAAGGTGGCTGTCAAGGTGCACAGCGGTGAGGACGGCAACCAGAACTATCTGCACCCGGAGTTTATGAAGCCGGTCATCGACGCCGTGCACGGCACCGTGGTTGAATGTAACACGGCCTACGGCGGCGCCCGCAACGAGACGCCCAAGCACATTGAGCTGATGAAAAAGCATCATTGGAGCGACTTTTTCGATGTTGACATCATGGACGCCGAGGGCCCGGACGTGGCCTGGCCCGTGGAGAACGGCAAGGTTCTGAAGGAGAACTATCTAGGCAAGGACATTGAAAACTACGATAGTATGCTGGTGCTCATCCACTTCAAGGGTCACCCGATGGGCGGCTACGGCGGCGCACTGAAGCAGCTCTCCATCGGCTGCGCGTCCAGCGCCGGTAAGGCGTGGATTCACAGCGGCGGTCAGACCACCGACCAGTACACCCTGTGGGAGCACTGCGCCGAGCAGGATACCTTCCTGGAGGCGATGGCCGACGCTGCTTCCACTGTTACGAAGCACTTTGCCGGCAAGATTGCCTATGTGGCCGTTATGAAGAATCTGTCCGTTGACTGCGACTGCTGCGCCGTGGCTGAGGACCCCTGCATGAACGATGTGGGTATCCTGTCCAGCCTTGACCCTGTCGCACTCGACCGCGCCTGCATCGACCTTGTGCGTAACAGCAATGACCCCGGCCGTGACCACTTTATGGAGCGCGTCAACAGCCGCCACGGCACCCATACCATCGACGCCGCCGAGGCACTGGGCATCGGCACGCAGGATTATGAGCTGGTGCGCGTCTGATTCAAATTAAGTCTTGACTTAAACTACGCTTTAAGTTGTAGAATATAAGACAAGGGCGGGCACCAGCCCGCCCTTGTTCTGATTCTGAACGGAGGTAGTTCCCATGAAGTACGAAACCAAGGAAGCATTTGAAAAGGCTAATATGTTCGGCCAGGGTGCGCCCAACACGGCCTACGCCCAGTATTTTATCGGCGATTCCTTCCTGAATCCGCTGACGAACCCGCAGTGCGGTCTGTTTGCCGCCAACGTCACCTTTGCGCCGAAGTTCGCAGAATTGAACGATGATGTGTTGTTTGGTCAGGTGTGGAGCCGTGAGGACAAGCTCTCTCTGCGGGACCATTCCCTTGTCACGGTGGTGGCGCTGATGGCGCAGGGCCTGACCGATGAGAGCTTCCGCTATCACCTGATGAGTGCAAAGAAGAACGGCATCACCAAGGACGAGATTGCCGAGATTGTGACCCGCGCCGCCTTCTACTGCGGCTGGCCCAAGGCATGGGCCGTTTTCCGCATGGCCAAGGAAATCTGGAACGAGGAGTAAGCATAGCCCCTCTCCCCCGCCCACGGTCGCATCAATACCAAAACCCCTGCCGTTAAGCGGCAGGGGTTTTGTGAAATATGAGGAATGCCTTTACAGGCAATGGGATAATGGCTCAGCCGTCTTTTTCGTCCGCGTTAGCGGGCTTGCTCCATTCGGTATAGGAAGGCACCTTGGGGAAACGCTTGAGCTCTTTTTTGATTTTGCGAATCATCACGCTATAGGGGTTCAGCACGCCGGTCAGGTACAGCACGGCGGCAAAGATGACAAACACACTTGCAATCAGCAGGTAGCTGCGCTCCTTCATATTGACCGCAACAAGGAACATAGCCATAGCGCCCAGCACCAGCATCTCTGCCGGGTGGTTGCCCTTCTGGCGCTGCTCCTTGGGCAGGCCGCGGATGTCCTGCAGATACATCAGCCAGTTCATATGCTCCTCGCTGATGTGCAGCTCTTCCTTGTATTTTTCCAGGCTGGTGCGAACCGTGCGGTCGGCATTTTTATAGGTGTCACTCTCGTGATATTCCTTTGCCTGCAGCTTTTCTGCCATCGTGTATCATCCTTCCTTCTGGTTTGCGCGGGCGGGCATCTGCAAAAGCACCAGAGCCGCCAGCTCGCACACAATACCGGCTATACCGAACCCATCCATGGTCTGGTTGAACAGCACATAGCCGAACAGTGCAGCCGCAACCGGCTCAAAGGTGGCGGCAATAGACGCCTTGCTCGCGGGAATCGTTTTCAGCGCTGTATTGTACAGCCACTGCGCAACAAGGGAGCATACAATGCCCAGCAGCACGTTGGCCACCAGCGTCTTGGGGGTCAGCACGATCTGTACCGCCCCGGGCAGTTCTCCTGTGCAAGCGCAGAACACAAAGCTGGCCGCGGCGCTGAACAGGAAGGCATAGACAAGATTTGTCATCGCGCTGTATTTTTTGAGCTTTGTTGCCAGCAGAATGTTCTGTACCGCGTAGCAGACCGCAGAGGCAAGACCGAAGCCGACACCGGCCAGATCCATCGTAATGCCGCCTGCCACGCCGCTGACAAGGGCACAGCCCAGCAGGCTGAGTACAAGACACAGCCCCTTGCGGGCCGTAAAGTGCTCCCCCAGAAACACCACGCTGAACACCATAACAAGGGACGGCATCAGGTAGATGAGCACGGCCGCTGTGCCCATACCCACACGCTGAATTGCGTAGGTATAGAACAGGCCGAACGCAAACAGCCCCAGCGCACCGCTGATGGCAAACCAGCCCAAATCCCGCCGGTCAATTTTGAAATCCTGCGGGCTTTTTACGGCCAGCAGCACGGCGGAGATAACCGCCACGGAGCACATACGAACCAGTGTTATCTGGCTTCCGTTAAAGCCAAGGTCGGTCAGAATATTTACAAATATACCGTTTGCGCCCCAGCACGCGGCAGCCAGCAAAACCATAAGCACCGCGGCGGTTTCCTTCTGCTTCATTCGTTTCCCTCTTGCGTCAGCGTTCAGCCCAGATCCTCACCATTCGAGGCTGTGACCTTCTGGTACCAGTAGTAGCTGTCCTTCTTGCTGCGCTTGCCCGTGCCGTTGAAATTGTTATCATAATCGACATAGATAAAGCCGTAGCGCTTTTCAATCTCACTGGAGGAGCAGGAAATAATGTCGATGGGGCCCCACGGATAGTAGCCGCGCAGGTCAACGCCGTCCTTGACGGCCTCCTTCATCTGCTCGATATGAGCGCGCAGATAGTCGATGCGGTACGTATCGTGGATGGAACCATCAGCCTCGACCTTGTCATAGGCGCCAAGACCGTTCTCGGTGATGTACAGCGGCTTCTGGTAGCGGTCCCAGTACTCGTTCAGGGCAATGCGCAGGCCCACCGGGTCGATGCTCCAGCCCCAATCGCTGGCCGGAATATCCGGGTTCGGCACCTGGCCGAGCTCGGTGTGCAGATAGGGCTCCTCGCCGGACAGACGGGTGTAGTAATAGCTCAGCGAGACGAAATCCACCGTGCCCTCCTTCAGGGCCTCCTCGTCACCGGGGTAGAACTCGATGTGGATGTTGTGCTCATCGTAGTAGCGCAGGGCGTAGCCGGGATAGTAGCCGCGCACCATAATGTCACCGTAGAGGTATTCCATCTGGTTGTGCTTCATATTCCAAAGCACATCCTCGGGGCGGTGGCTGATGGGATAGGTCAGGTTGGAGCAGAACATCATACCAATCTGGTTATCAGGGTCGATTTCATGTGCAATCTTGGTAGCCTTGGCGCAGGCAACCATCTCATTGTGCACGCCCTGATACTTGGCCTCCAGCAGGTTGTCCACCTTATCACTGGCGATGCCGAGGTGGTTGAAGCTCTCATGGACAATCAGGTTAATCTGGTTGACGATAATCCACTTGTGTACCTTGCCCTTGTAGCGCTTGAACAGCGTCTCGCAGTATTTGACGAAGAAGTCCACCAGCTCGCGGCTGGCCCAGCCGTTGTACTTCAGCGCCAGATTCAGCGGCATTTCGTAATGGCTGATGGTAATCATCGGGTCAAGGCCGTTGGCAATCATGCAGTCAATCAGATTGTCATAGTATTTCAGGCCCTCCTCGCAGGGCTCGGCGTCATCACCGTTCGGGAAGATACGCGCCCAGTTGATAGAAGTGCGCAGGCCGTTCATACCGGTACCGGCCAGCAGCTTGATATCTTCCGGATAGGTGTGGTAGAAGTCGATACCGTGGCGTTTGGGGTAGTACTTATCGTCCTCCTCCATGGCACGCTTGATATAGGCGGTGTCAATCTCCTGATTATAGCGCTTCTCCGGCGGGATGTCATACTGACTGCGGTTGATATCGGCCAGGCACCAGCCCTTGCCGCCTTCCTTCCAGGCGCCCTCCATCTGGTTGGCGGCCAGTGCGCCGCCCCAGATGAAGTCCTTCGGAAGGCCGTTGTATTTGCTCATCTTTTCCATTTCCGTAGCTCCTTTATAATAAGGTAGGAAAGCGACAGCTTACTGGGCCAGCTTGGCCTCCAAATCAGCCAGACGCTTCTCATAGGCAGTGGCAATCTTCAGCATGCTCTTGGTCATATTGATTTCGACCTGAATGGTCATCAGGGTATCCTGTGCGTGGGCAAACAGGACATAGTAACCCATCTTCTCGTTGCCGCCGCGGATATCGCCCTGAATCATCTCGGTCTGGATGTTGTGGGCGGCAGCCTGCAGCTTGTCGGCCTCCTTCAGCTCGGCCTTGGCCTCGTCCAACTCGCCCTTAGCGATGTGGTCCATAGCCTTGCTGGCTGCCAGACGGGCATCACCGGAGCTCATGATGATGTCCATTGCCTTGCCCATTACGTATTCGTCTTTTTCTTCCTGGGTCATACCAGCCATTGCGCTTTTCTCTTCCATGATAATGTACTCCTTTCAGATAGCAGCTGAATCGTTGTGTTTTCAGTAAAAAACCGCCCGGTCAGGTTGCTCCGGCCGAACGGTTTGGTTTGCATTTCTTACGGCTGAAGCGGCAGCCTATGCAGTTTCAGTAGTATCCTTATGCCTTGGCTTCGGCGGCTTTCTCGCTGGCAACCTTCTGGTCATCATAGGCCTTCAGGAACGGGAACCAGATCACGCCGGACAGGACAAAGGTCAGTATTGCGAAGATGACACCGGTAATGCTGCCCTGCGTAGAGATGAAGGTGCAGATGGGATACGGGCAGTACCACAGGTCGAACTGGATGCGCGGGATGGGCGCAAACGGAATCACCTTGGTGAAGATGTAGGTGATGGTGGGGATGATAAGACCCTGCAGCCACATGGGAACCATCAGCAGCGGGTTCCAGGCGATAGCACCGAAGATAACGGGCTCGTTGATGTTGAAGATGCCGGGGACAACGCAGGCACGGCCAAGAGCCTTCAGCTCGTTGGACTTGCAGGCGAAGGTCATCAGCAGGCAGAGTGAAAGCGTGCAGCCAATGCCGCCAATCCACATATAGGTGCAGAACATCAGGGTCTCGGTAAAGACGCCGAGGTTGGCAACAGTAGCGGTGCCGGCAGCAACCAACTCCAGGTTGGCAGCGATAACGGCCAGCTTGACAGGCTCAGACACAGGAGTGAGAACCCAAGTGGAGATACCCATGGAGTAGATGAAGCAGTACAGAACGCTGAAGAGCACGAAGCCAACGGGAGAGGTCAGGATGGACTGCAGCGGCATAAAGACAGCCTGAACAGCACCGGCAACATCAACACCGCCAACCAGAACGATAAGCCAGCCAGCGCCGATGGTCAGCATGATGGGCAGCAGAGAGTCAAACCACTGACGGACAAAGTCAGGGATGACGGAATCCTCTTTGAAGAAGGAGAACTTTGCGAAAGCGCCGAAAACCAGACCAACGATGATGCCGGTGAAGATGGCAACGAACATACCGTTGGCGCCGTACAGAGCGTGGCCCTGACCCATTTCCTCAGCGGACTGCGGGTCAACGCAGATCATGAACAGCATCAGACCGGTAAAGCCGGCGAGGATGCGCTGCTTGCGGTAACGCTTCTTTTCGCAGTAGTTAAAAGGAATCAGGAAGGAGGCCATCAGGCCGATTTTGCTCATGGTCCAGCCGAACGGCGTCCAGAAGCTGGGCAGCGCAGGGATGTAATCATTCAGAACCGTGCCGACGCAGAAGATAGAGCCTGCCAGAATGAAGGGCAGCAGCTGCATCATCGAGTCCTTGATAACAACAATCCACGTCAGATTCGTGATTTTTTGCAGTTTCGGCGCGAAAGAGGTTTCGAGCCACTTGGTAAATTTCTCCATTTAGGTTTTCCTCCTCAGTTAATCGGGCATCATTGTGGTACCCTTATCTTCAGCGGGTCCGCTTTCCCCGCTTGGTCCCGGATTATTCGCCGAACATAGCCAGAATCTGATCCAGCGCGGCATCGCCGTTCAGGCGGGCGTAGGCAGCCTGCTCAATGACGCCGACCTTGACATCGTAGCCCTCGCAGCGCTCCTCCATATCCTCCTTGATGGAAGCGAGGTGGGGTCCAATCATCAGGCAGTCGATTTCATCGACATAGTCCTCAACGGAAGACTCACTGCGGGCATTGACCGTGATGGCCAGACCGCGGGCAGCGGCAGCCTTGCGGATGTTGGCGGCCATAAAGCCGGAAGAAGCACCGGTGCCGCAGACGAGCAGAACATTGTGTTTAGCCATAAGAATTGCCTCTTTCTATTTCTCTCATATTTCATTTTGGCCGCCCCTTGCGGCCCTTCGTTGTCTTTACTATACTGCAACTTTCCCCGCGCTTCAAATCGTTTTTTGCACACCTACGATGCAATTCGGCACATTGCGCAATATTTGCATCCTATTCTTGTGCAAAGCGCCGGAAATTCGACTCAAAATGCAGGTTTCTTTGCATACTTGGGATGAAATTTGTTGTTCCTTCAGTTTTTTGCATACCCCCTGTGAAAAACTCCGCTTTCTTTTTGTATTTTTTGTCTATATAATGATAGATAGAAATCACGGCTTTCCTATGCGGGTGTGCAATTTATGTGCCATTTCCCGCACGCAAGACACATTTGAAAAAGAAAGGACCTTGTTATGGCCAGCAAGCAAAACCTTCTTATCCAAACGCTGTTAGAACAAAACCAACGCCTAAATGCCACCCAGCTGGCAAACCAGCTGGGCGTTTCGGTGCGCACGGTGCACAACTATATAAATACCATCAATGGGCAGTATCCCGGTGCGATTTCCTCCACGGCCAACGGCTACCACATCGCCCCGCAGATTGCACGCAAGGCACTGAACCAGAGCCCGAACGAGATACCGCAGACGGCAGCCGACCGCTGCAATTACATTCTGAATCGCCTTGTACAGCAGGGCGGCAGCCTGAATCTGTATGACCTCTGCGACGAAATCTATATCAGCGCAACCACCTTTCATAGCCTGATGGGAAAAATGCGCCGTATGACCCGCGATTATGATTTGACGCTGACGGTATCCGGCGATATTGTCTCGCTGACCGGCACCGAGCGCAACAAGCGCCGTCTGTTAAGCGGGCTGCTCTACCACGAATCGGCAACAGCCTTCACCAGCACCGACTCTCTGCAGGCCGCCTTCCCCAGCATTGATGTGGAGGAAATCCGCGCCGATGTTATGACGGTGCTGAACGCCAACCACTATTTCATCAATGACTATTCCTTAATCAATCTGCTACTGCATATCGCCATTGCCATCAACCGCGTACAGAATGGCTGCATCAACACAGAGGACCCCGGCCCTCATGAGGCACTGGCCCCGCAGGAGGCCGAGCTGGCCCGCCAGCTTATTGAGCAGCTGGAAACCCATTTCAACATCCGCTTTTCGCCTGCGGAAAGCTATGAGCTGGCCCTGCTCCTGATTTCCCGCACCTCGGTGCTGGATTACTCGGCCCTGACTGCAGACAACATTTCCCATTATATAGGTGAGGACTGCATCGATCTGGTTCGCCAGCTCATCCGCACGGTCAAGGAATTCTATGATATAAATCTGGACGAGCCGGAATTTTTCGTCCGCTTTGCCCTACATATGCACAATCTGCTGGTGCGTGCACAGAACCGCAGCTTCTGCAAGAATCCGCTTGTCAGCGAGATTCGCCAGACCTGCCCGCTGATTTACGATGTGTCGGTGCAGCTTTCCGGCATCATCCGTGAGCAAACCGGCATCACGCTGGACGAGGACGAGATTGCTTATATTGCGCTGCACCTCGGCGGTGCGCTGGAAACCCAGAAGGAGCTGGCCAACCGCGTACCGGCTGTGCTTTACTGCCCGAGCTACTACAATATGGACAGCAGCCTGGCCGACCGCATCAGCCGCCGGATGGACGGTAAAATTCTGCTTTCCAACGTCTTTACCAACGAAGCCGATCTGGAGCAGCTGCCCGGCACCGCGCTGGTCATCTCTACTGTGCGCACCCACCGCGTGCTCGACCATCCGCTGGTGCTTATATCCCCGTTTTTGACAAACAGCGACATCATTGCGCTGAACCGCAAGGTCGAGGAAATCAACACGCTGGCCCGCAGGGCACGCTTCCGCCAAAGCCTGACCGCCATTATGTCACCGGATTTGTTTGAAATCGGCAGCGTATACCTGACGCGTGAGGATGTAATTCATCATATGTGCGGCAGCTTTCAGAGCCTCGGCTACGCCGGGTCCGAATATGAGGCCGCCGTGCTGGAACGCGAAACCATCTCGGCCACGGCGTTCGGCCAGTTTGCAATTCCCCATACCTTAAAAATGCACAGCCAGCGCACCGGTATGGCGGTATATATCAGCCGCACCCCGATACAGTGGGGCGACTCCGCCGTCAACCTTGTGATTATGCTCAGCTTTAACTCCAATGACCGGAAGATTTTCTATGATGTCTTTGAGCCGCTTTCCATGCTTCTGCTGGACGCCAACAATCTGAAGGGCGCGCTTGCCTGCCGCACCTACGATGCGTTCATCGACTATCTTGTCGAACGTATGGAATAGCCCTCTCCCCTATCGTCTGCCTGCGTGCTGCCATGCACGCTTTCACAAATTCAGAACGCAGGAATTGAAAGGAGAAAAACCATGCAAAAACCTCTCACCGGATTCCCGAAAGACTTCCTCTGGGGCGGCGCCGTTGCGGCCTGCCAGATTGAGGGTGCCTACGATGTGGATGGACGCGGGCTTTCCAGCTCGGACATTCACCGCTATGACTCGCATCTTGACCGCGCCAATCTCGGTCAGGAGGGCGGCGGCACGCTGGCCTACATCAAGCAGGCCGCGGCGGACACCGACCCCAGCCACTACTACCCCAAGCGCTACGGCATTGACTTTTACCACACCTACAAGGAGGATCTGGCTCTGCTCAAGGAGATGGGCTTCAAGTGCTTCCGCACCAGCATTTCCTGGAGCCGCATCTTCCCCAAGGGCATTGAGGAGACCCCAAACGAGAAGGGTCTGGAATTCTATGACCGCCTGATTGATGAAATCATTGCGGACGGCATGGAGCCCATCATCACGGTCAGTCATTATGACATTCCCCTCTACCTCATCACCGAGCTGGGCGGCTTTGGCAACCGCGAGGTCATTGACCACTTTGTGCGCTATGCTAAGGTGCTGTTTGAGCGCTACAAGGGCAAGGTGAAATACTGGATTGTCTGCAATCAGGTCAACCTGCTGCCCGGCGTGCGGTTCGGCTGCCTTGGCATCTATGATGACCAGGCCGAGGATATGGACAGCCTGATGTATCAGGCCGTGCACAACCAGTTTGTGGCCTGCGCGCTGGCACACAAGGCCGGCAAGGTCATTGACCCGGAGGCACAGATTGGCACCATGCTGGCCTTCGGCACCTACTACCCTGCCACCTGCAAGCCGGATGATGTGATTCTGAACCTCAAAAATATGCGGCTCAGCAACTATTTCTTTGCCGATGTCCAGCTTCGCGGCGAATACCCCGCCTATATGCTGCGTTACTTTGACAAGCACAATATCCATTTCACGATAGAGGACGGCGACGAGGAGCTACTCAAGCAGGAGACGATGGATTTCCTGGCGTTGAGCTATTACTCCACCAGCATCACGGATTCTGAAAAGAACGAGGAGAAGCCCTTCAACGGCTGCAAGAATCCGTACCTCAAGCCCACCCCGTGGGAGTGGCGCATGGACCCGCAGGGCTTCTACTACGCTCTGTCCGAGTGCTGGGACCGCTACCGTGTACCCCTGCTTGTTGCTGAAAACGGTCTGGGCGCCCTTGACACTGTGGAGGCTGACGGCTCCATCCATGACCCGTACCGTGTGGACTACTACCGCCAGCATATTGCCCAGATGAAGGAAGCCGTGATGGACGGCGTGAACGTCATTGCCTACTGCGCGTGGGGCCCGATTGATATTGTTTCCTCCTCCTCCGCAGAGATGAGCAAGCGCTATGGCTTTATCTACGTGGATAAGGACGACCTTGGCCACGGCAGCGGCAAGCGCAGCAAGAAGGACAGCTTCTACTGGTACAAGAAGGTCATTGCCTCGAACGGTGAGGATTTGGACTGATGCCGTACAAGATGCTGGTCGCCAGCGACATAGATGACACCCTGCTGCCCGAGGGACAGACCCGACTGAATCCGGCGCTGTTTGACGAAATCCGCCGCCTAAAAGATTGTGGGATTCTCTTCTGCGCCGCCAGCGGCCGCCCGCTGGACACCCTGCGGGAGATGTTTGCCCCGGTGGCCGATGAGATTGCCTATCTGGCTGAAAACGGCGCGCATATCTATTACGGCACAGCGCATCTGGAAACCATCACCATGCCCCACGCCCTTTGCGCCGAGCTGTGCGCCTATCTGGCTGTGCGCAGCGACTGCGTGGCCCGCGCCTGCACCACCTTGGAGCGCTGCTATATGGTGCCCACACAGGAGGCACGGGACAATCTGGAGGCTGTCGGCGTTGAATTTTCCGGCACCAAAATCGTACACGATTTTTCCGAGGTACACGGCGAGGTAACCCAAATTACCGCAGTTTCGGGCGGCGATATCCGAATCCCCGCCGCCGAGATTCTGCCGCTTTGGCAGAACCGCATTGGCGCTGCCATTACCGGCGAGCATTGGTTGGACTTTACCGCCGCCGGCAAGGATGTCGGTATGCAGCGTCTGTGTGCGCATTTCGGGATTCCGATGGCACAGACTATCGCGTTCGGCGACAATTTCAACGATGCCCCGATGCTGCGCGCCGCCGGAAAAGGGTATCTGATGGCCCACGCCGCCCCCGAGCTGCGCGCCGAGTTTTCCCTGCAAACCGACAGTGTGCTGAAGGTGCTGAAAGGTATCGGTTGAGCCTATTGGGATAACACTTTTTAAATAATAATTATGTAGCAACACAGGCTGCCGGAAAGTCAAATCCGGCAGCCTGTGTTTGGTAGTAAAAACGGCACCGCCATCTCTGGCAGTGCCGCATATTTTATTCTGCTTTCTCCGGCATTTGTACAACACCGCCGACAAGACTGCATTGACAGAGTAAAGTGCCCCGAAGGTTACCGCATCCCCTGCGCCTCTCCGGAAAAGCAGGAATCCTGATATTCCTCATGGTCCGTCAGAGCAAGGGTCACCCCTGCTTCTGTCAGATGCAGCTGCACACTGAAATTGCCCAGCCGTTCTCCCAAAAGATATACCCGCAGCAACAACGTATCCGGCGCACGCCAACCCGCTGCCGCCGTATAGGGAATGGTCGGGTCATCCCATAGGTATCCCTGCGCCAGCCCACCTGCCTGAAACCGCAGTGTACAGGATTTTTCCCCATAGCATAGCTCCAGTGCATCCAGGCGCAGCCGTACTTGGGTAAGACCCGGCGCGTTTGGCTGCATCTGCGCCTCTGCCGTGCAATTTCTCCCGCCTGCTTCTGCCAGGTTCGCAACACATGGTAGGGCCATAGCTGTCAGCCGTCTGTTCAGCGCGGCACAGGCGCTTGCATTGGGTGCAAGCGGCGTTTCACACACGCCGGGCAAAAGGCAATTCCACAGCGCGTCCAGCATAGTCTGTTCCCCGCCGAGAAGTCCCTGTGTATCAGCGGTTGTGACAATCAGCATATCCTGCTCCGGCAGACAGATGGAAAATTGGCCGCCCATACCGTACATACACCATGCATTATGCGTCAGCCGCCAGAACTGGTAGCCGTAGCCTTGTGCAAAATCCCAGCCATTCCGTCCGCCGTTTTCGGTTGTATCCACCTGAAAGGATGTGGCTTCCTGCAGATATTCTCTCGGTAAAAGCTGCTGTCCATCCCAAATTCCACCCTGTGCAATCAGGTACAGAAGCGCCATCATATCCCGCGGTGTGGCCATAAGGCCTGAGCCGCCCTGACTGACGCCCTTGGGGTCCTTCAGACAATAGCTGTCCGCCGAAAAGCCGATTTTATCCAGTACCTCTTGCCGCAGCATATCCAACATGGATTTGTGCGTGTACTTTTCTACGAGCGCGCACAGAACATGGGTACTGCTTGTATCGTAGTAAAACAGGCTTCCCGGGTTATGGTCTGCCCGTGCACGGAAAAATGAGCCTACCCAGTCCTTTGTGGGCCGACGCTTGTAGGTTGTGCCGTTGTAGGGCGTTTCCATCTTCAGCATATCCCGTATCGTAAGTCGTGCCAGCTCCGGGCTTGGCCCGCCAAAGGGGATTTCCTCTGCAAAATGATCCACGATTTTATCTGTCAGATTCAGATACCCCTTGGCGCACATAATTCCGATTGCCAGCGAGACAAGACTCTTGGTCTCGCTGTACATACGATGCAGCGTCTTTTCCGTGTAGGGTGCAGCATAGCCCTCGCATATCAGCGCATTATGCCGCATAATCAACAAGCTATGCAGCGACATCCTGCGTTCCGACAAATAATCCAGAGTACGGCTTATCGCTTCCGATGCTACACCCATTTCCTCCGGCGTTGCAACAGAAAACTGCATTTCATTCACCCCGCGGCATTGGTTGTTTTTTGGGCACGGCTTTTTTCAAACGCTGCAAATACAGGGTCATTCGGCATAATGGGGTCATATCCCTTATTGAAAATGGATACCTTGGGGAAATCGTCCACCAGTTTACCCGCCTTTTTGGCCATCAGGTATTCAGCAAACGCCATCATACAGACGCCCACACCCTTCTGCTCATCGTGTACCACGTCCTCGGACAGATAATACTCTACCGAGCCATCGCGGCGGAAATTTCCGGCCGGGCCAAGGCCTGCTCCCTTGCAGATTCCGTGCAGCTCCAGCGTTCCATTATAAAGCTTGAATTTATGCAGTTCAATACCCATCAGGATTTTTTCTCCGGCCTCGCGGTATTCCGGTGCATCCAGCACGCCGAGACGCGCTCCCTTCAGCAGGCTGTAGGCCACCATCAAGGAACCACTGGTTTCCAGATAATTGCCCTTGACCTCCGGCAGAGCCGTCAGCTGGTAGAACAGCCCGCTGTCTGGCTCCTGCCATCGCAGCATACCGTCTATGGCTTCCTTCCACAGGGCTGCCATTTCCGTTTTCAAATACGCACGGTCCTCCGGCAGCATAGCATAAATATCCGCCAATGCCATCAGGTACCAGCCAATCGCACGTGTCCAGAAATTCGGAGAAAGTCCGGTTTCAGGGTTTGCCCAGAACATATCCCGGGTTTCGTTCCATGCGTGATAATACAAGCCGGTCTTTTCATCGTAAAGATATTTGCGGGCATTTCTGAATTGCAGCATAATATCGTCCAAAGTAGCCGCATCTCCGAATTTCAGTGCATATTCCGTGTGGAACGGCAGGCCCATATAAAGACCGTCCAGCCATACCTGATTCGGGTAGATTCCCTTATGCCAGAAGCTGCCGCATTTTGTGCGCGGCTGATGGCGCAGCTGTTCCTCCAGATTTTCGATTGCCTTGCGGTACCGCGGCTCCTTCGTTTTTTCATACAGCGTAAACAGTACACGCCCTGCCGGAATATAATCCAGATTATACTCCTCTGCCACATAATGCCGGATTGTTCCGTCCTGCTCAATGTAACGGTCGGTAAATTCACGCAGTGAACGGAAGAACTGCTCGTCCTCCGTTGCCCGGTACAGGGCGCACAGACCAATCAGAACGCAACCATCCTCATAATTCCACATATTTCTGTCCGTTTTGCGGAATTGCTCTGCATAGGCCCGCAGATATCTTTCATATAACATAATTGGCTCCTAAGAATAAGTTCATTTATCGGGTTCATCCCAACGCGCAAAAGAAAATTCGCCGCGATAGTTGGAAGCACTGTATTCAGGATACTTGATGGGATGATAGACCGGGCCATCCGGGGCAGGGCGATCCTGCGTATAGATGTACATTTTATGTGCATCCCACAGGATAATTTCATCGCGCGGGTCACCGGTCAGGTTCAGCACCTCTGCACACTGGTCCGGATGGCCGTCATCTGGGAACAGCACAACTCTGTCACCGTCACCATCCAGCATACCGCCATATTTGACGTTGCCGTTCAGCAGTATCAGTTCAGTGCCGTCACCCTTCCAGTTCACAGGGGCAATGACGTTGCCGTTGGAAGAGGGCTCCTTATGCCAGAGCTCACGGCCCTTGCAGTCATACAGGTAAATAATGCCCTGATTTTCCCAGAATGTTGTTGTGCAAATCTGAAGGCCTGGCTTTTCCGGGCAGTAGTTGGCCACGCTGATGCGCTGGCCGTGTCCGTTTATGTCTCTTGCCAGGATATTTCCCTGCTTATCCACAATCATAAAGCCTTCCCAGCCGGAGACGATGGCAAGCAAATCATCATCAATATCGGGGTCAAATCGGCCAATGACGATTTCATCGGTGTGGTCGGCGGCAATCGGCAGCTCCCATTGCAGCTTACCGTCGCTGCTAATCATATTGTAGCAGCTGAAAATCTCATCCTTGCCGTCACCGTTAAAGTCATACGCATACGGGAAATGGCCGGTGTTGTTGTGGGTAAACTTCCAAAGTAGATTGAAGTTTTCGTCATACACCCACAGACGCGCATAGCGGTCTTTAATCAGAATGTCGCTGGCGTGCTCCTTGCCGGATACGTTTACAATGCGGATGGCATCCACATTCAGACGGTCAAAGGCGTGCTTCTGGAATTCAATGCCCAGAATCTCATCGGCCGGGTCATCATTGTAGGGCGTCGGCATACTGCGAAGCAGCTCGCCGGTGCGTCCATCCAGAATCATCACTTTGAAATCTCTGGCGAAGATAACCTCGTCATAGCCATCATTGTTGATGTCATAAATCTGGAACGGCAAATCGCAGGTGGTGTCCTGGTTTACAGCAAGCTCAGACGGCTCGCCCTTTTGCCAGAGCACCTCCCCTGTCTTGACGTTTACCGCAGTTAGGCAACTGATATTGCAGTAGCGCTCCTTAAAAACACGCTTCTGGTGCTGCGCCATGACAAAATACCAGTCATCGCCGCCCATCAGGTGTCCGAAGCGAATCTGGCGGGAGGCGCCGAAGTTTTTCAGGTCAATCACCTTATGCAGTTTCGGTCTGGGATAGTGGCTTCTTTTCTCTGCCAGACGTGCCTGCTCGGCGTCCTGCCGCTGTACCAAACGCAGTGCATCAGCCTGCGTTGTTGTTACACGCACGTTGGTGTATTGCGTCGGCATAAACGCCGCCAGCGCCACCTTGCCGTAGGTATAGCGGCTGTCATGTACCGTCATCAGGTCTTTTCCATCCACTCCGACAGTGAATGTATCACCCTCGCATCTGACGTGCAGCGTATAGTACGTGTCGCCATCGTATGCGAAGGGCACCTCTGCCAGAACCGTGCGTTCTTTTTTCTCGACACGCCATACCTGTGCTTTTCCGTTATTCAGGAAAAATGCGTAGTGCATCAGGGATGTCTGGTAGCGGAACAGCACACCGGCTTCTTCATCGCTGCGCAGTGCGCGCATTGTGACCGAGAAGGTATAATCCTGCCACAGCTCCTCGCCCGTAACCAGCGCGGGGCATACACCGTGCGTCAGCGGGTTCCGCACGCGGGTTTGTTCCATATAGTGTACGCCATCCGTGGCCGTTACCAGCCAGCTGGGGCCGCGGTAATTACAGTTTGTAATGGGATCATACCACTGCCCGCGATATCCGGGCAACGGGTCATAGTGATATTCGCCCATAGCGGAATGTTCCCTGTCAAAGGGCAGCGGTCCAATCGGAAAGCTCTGAAAATCGTCTTGAAACAAAACCACTGTATCTTCCATATAAAACTCCCTTGCTTCTTAAAAAAGCCGCAAATAAAGGAACCTTTTCCGAACCTTTATTTGCGGCTGATTGCCTTAATGATTAGGCCTGTGCTTCATAAGCAGCCTGATATTCATCAATCTTTGCTGCCCAGCCGGACACGCAGTCCTGAGCAGACATAGTGCCCATCAAAACTGCCTGGAAGTCGGCAGTCATATCATCAGAAATAAAGGTGGCAAACTCAGTCAGCCAGTAGGGGTTCTGAATCTGGATGTAGTTGTCATCTTCCAGATAGCTGGCGTACAGCATCATCTCGGAATCATTCTTGTACCAATCCTGCTCCTCGACGTCCTTGTTGCAGGGAACACGGCCGATAGCCTGGCACATACCGCCCTCGCAGTCGGCGTCCAGCAGAACGTTCATCAGCCACACAGCGCCGGTGTAGTCATGATCCTCGCCCTGATTGGCGATGCAATAAACGTTAGGCTGCAGACCGGAAGCGAAGTAATGGCCCTGATCGTTTGCCAGCACGCGGGCGGCAGCAAAGTTGCCCTCGCCAAGGTTGGTCAGATGCGTAGACTCAGAGGAGGAGTTGTGGATAATATACATGGAGACGCCGGAACCGAACTCAGCGACAATCTGGCTGAAGTTGTTGTTGATGGAGTCGCCGGAGACCTCGTTGTTCTTGTACAGGTTTGCATAGGTATCCAGAGCTTCCGCAAACTTGGCATCGCCCAGAATGCACTTGCCGTTCTCGTCGAACCAGGATCCATCATAGCCCAGGCCATCGGTGTAGGTCCACAGCCATGCTACCAGGCTGTCATAGGGGCGGACGCCGCGCAGGCTGTAGAAGTAAGAGGAATTGGCGGAATCTGCATACTTTTCGCAGTCCTCAAGGAACTCGCTCTGGGTAGCCGGAGGCGCCTCGATTCCCTTCTCTTTGAACTTAGCCGTGTTGTACCAGGCCACTTCCTGGTTGTAAGCATACGGGATACCGTACAGCGTGCCTGCGCCGATGGTGCGCATGCTATCAATCATACTGCTGTCAATCTTGTCGAAGGTCTCAATCTGGCTGACATAATCATCCAGCGGCAGGAGAGAATTCTGTGCCGTGAAGGCCGCCACATTGGAGAAGCCCAGGCTGACGACGTCAGGCATAGTGTTCGTGGAAACAGCCATCTGGAACTTATCCTGGAAATCTGCGAAGGAGAAGCTGGTGTACTTGATTTCGTACTGATCCTGTTCAGCATTGATTTTGGCGAAATAGTCCTCAAAATAGGCATCAGTAACAGGGTCAGAGGAGTGGTACCAATACTCCAGTGTCTGCTTTTCAGCAGGAGCGGTTGTGCTGGCAGCAGAGCTCGCAGTGGTGTTGGTTGCTTCACTGCCGGAAGTGGATGCCGCACTGCCGCCGCAGCCGGCCAGTAGAGTGGCGGCCATTGCAGCGCTCAGGGCAACAGCGGTGGTCTTGATAGCTTTCATTTGTGTTTTCCTCCTAAAATTGGTTTTTGCTTATTTTGTGCCTTATCCCTTGACAGCGCCGGAGGTTGCACCACCGGACAGGTGCTTCTGGATAAAGGCAAAAATTACTACAACAGGAATCAATGCGATGACACAGCCTGCGGCGAGCTTGCCGTAATCGGTGCCATACTCGCCCTGGAACACGTTCAGTGCCAGCGGCAGGGTGTACTTGCTTCTGTCTGTAATGAAGGCAGTAGCATAAACGTATACGTTCCAGGCGTTGATGAAGGCATAGGCGCCGGTTGCCACAATGCTGGGCAGCATAACCGGAATCAGAATCCGGAACACTGCACCCAGAAGCGTGCAGCCATCCACCTGTGCCGCTTCCTCCAGCTCACGCGGAACCGAGCTGTAATAGCCCATCATCATAAACATACAGAACGGCAGGTTTGTGCAGGTGCAGATCAGCACCAGACTCCAAAGGCTGTTGATCAGATGCAGCTTGACCATCGTCTGGAACAGCGGAATCATCAGCACAACGGCGGGCAGCATCTGGGTTACCAGCATCAGCACATAGACAAACGTCTTGCCGCGGAAGCGGTAACGGCTCATGGCGTAGCCGGCCAGCAGGCTGAGCAGCGTAACCAGCAAGGTCGTAAGGATGGCAACAAAGGCAGTATTTGCTATGTTATTGCCAAAGCCCATCTTTTCAAACAGATAAGCGTAGTTATCCAGCGTGGGGTGCTCCGGCCAATACTTGATGGGCAGGCTCAATACCTCCACACTGTCTTTCAAGGAGGTATTTACAATCCAGTAGAACGGGAACAGCGTTCCCACAAGGAAGAGTACCAGCGGCAGATACAGCGTAAGGGTACGCCATCCCATTTCTTTTGCTTTCCGTTTTGTCATTGCGGCGCCCTCCTTAGTTGTCGGTTTGGCCCATTTTGCCAAATCGAATGTAAATAAACGCAACAACCATCATAATCAGAGTAGAGATAACTGCCAATGCCGATGCATAGCCGTAATCGTAGCTGCCGGTAAAGGTGTTCATAATGTACAGTGCCAGCGTGGTGGTGCCGCGGTTCGGGCCGCCATCGGTCAGCGAGATAATCAAGTCAACTGCGTTGAATGTCCAGATTGCACGCAGCAGCGTTGTAAAGATGATTGTATCTTTAATCATCGGCAGCGTAATCCGGAAAAGCGTCACAACCGAATTGGCGCCATCAATTTTTGCAGATTCGTACAGGTCATCCGAGATGCCGGACAAGGCGGACATATAACTGATTGTGAAGAACGGAATGCCACGCCATATATTGGCTATGACAGCTGCAACCATCGCGACGCTGCCACTGGAGAACCAGGAGATATTCATCTCAATCAGGCCGGCGCGGCGCAGCAAGTCATTGATAACGCCGTAGGTCTGCCCCAGCATCAGGTTCCAGATAATACCGACCATCAGGCCAGCCACCGCCCACGGCACCAAGGCCAGAGCACGGGCAATGCCGCGGCCCTTGAATTTGCGGGTCAGCAGCCATGCAAGCCAGAAGCCGAGCACCGTCTGGAAAGCCACACTCAGCAGAACATAGATTGCGGTGTTCCCCAACGTTTTCAGGAAGAGCTGATCCTTTGTAAAAATCGTTACAAAGTTCTCCAAGCCGATGAAGTGCCTGGCATTGGGTTTGGTGACTTTATAGGATTCCGTACTCATCATAAAGACGTTTATGATGGGCCAAATCATAAAACATACAACAAATGCCAGCATGGGGGCCAACAGCAGGTACGGCGTTGCCAGCCGCCGGTAGTGCATCATAGACCCTTTTTTGCTGAGCTGCAGCTCTGCTCCGTTCTTTTTGCTCATGGTTTTCTCCTTGTATCAATCCGCCGCTTTCAGCAGAACCTTCATCAAGGTGCCGCTGTTATTGCGAAGTGCCTCGAAGGCCTCCCCCGTCTGCTCCAAGCGATATTCAGCGCTGACAAGCGGCTCCACATCCACCTTGCCGCTGGCCAGAATATCAATCACCTGCTCAAAGTCGGAATTATAGGCGTTGCGGCTGCCGAAAACATTCAGCTCCTTCTTCAGAAGGATGGAATGGAGGAACGTTGTATCGCGCTTGCCGTTGCCAATCAGAATAATCTTTGCTGCGAAGGCTGCCTGGTCAATGCAGGTCAGGAACGTTTCCGGTGCGCCGCAGCACTCAACGCAGACATCAAAGCCATCGCCGTTCGTAACCTTCTGGTTCAGGGCTTTCAGCTCCTCTGGGTTCTTGCCATTGGCAACGCCGTCAGCGCCCATCTCCTTTGCCTTTTCCAGTCGGCCGTCCAGCAAATCCGTCATATAGACCTTTGCACCGACGGCCTTTGCGCTCAGCATAGCAAACATTCCGATGGGACCCGCGCCGACAATAAGAACCTTGTCTCCCTTTTGCACATTGCCGCGGCTGATGCCGTGATGGCCGATGCAGAACGGCTCCACCAGTGCCAGCTGCCGTGCGCTCAGCCCCTTGCCGGGGAAGATTCGCTGCACGGGCATTGTGATGTATTCCTGGAACGCACCATCGCGCTGGACACCCATTGTCTGGTTATCCGTACAGCAATTCACAAAGCCCCTGCGGCAGGAATAGCATTTTCCGCAGTTGAAATACGGATTGCAGGTCACCACGTCACCGGGCTTCAAGCCCTTGTCATTCTCGGGTATATCCACAATGCGTGCACTGAATTCATGTCCGGGAACACGCGGGTACGTTGTAAACGGCTGGTTGCCTGTATAGCTTGCCAAATCGGCACCACAGATGCCACAGTACAGCACCTGCAGCAGCGCCTCGCCCCCATTCGGAGTCGGAATTTGCGCATCCTCACGCACACGGACGTGGAACGGTTCTCCAATCTGAATTTGTTTCATAAGTAAGCTCCTCCTTACAAGGTGCACAGAATCTATTCAAAGCAGTTGTTTGTTTTTGTGCTTTTATTATAACGGCAGGACTTTTTCACTTCAAATATCAAAGCCGATATCATCCCATAACATCAACGTTATGACTTTTCGCAAATCTCTTTACATCGTCATATTTTTGTGTTACCATATTGTCATCTTACAAATTTCGGGAGGGATTTTTGGTGAAAAATACCTTATCTGACCGCTTGAACTATCTGACCACCCTTGCGGAAGAACGAAGCGTCACCCGCGCTGCTGCCCGGTTATTTATTTCTCAGCCTGCGCTTACGGCCTTTCTGAATCGCACCGAGGATGAGCTCGGCACAAGGCTGTTTGACCGCACCACCACGCCGATGCGCATTACCGAGGCTGGTGCCTATTACCTATCCGAGCTTGAAAAAATCTGCATTATGCAGGATCGTCTGCATCAGGAGCTGGCGGATTTTTCTGCCAGTGACCCTGAACTGCGCCTGAATATTGGTATTGGACGGAACCGCGGCAGTATCTGGCTGTCCTCTGTAATGCCGGAGCTGAATCACCTCTACCCTGATATGAAGCTGACAATTTTTGAGGACAGAGACATCAATATGCTGGACAAGGTTCTGAACGGCGTTCTGGATGTTGCCGTGGTCGAAACCTATGCATATCACTCGGATCTGCACTATCTCCGCCTCCCATCCGAGCAGTATTTGTTCATCACAAGCCGCGAAAATCCACGGATAGCTGCCTATAAGGATATGCCTTCTACGCCGGATGCCCCTTTGGACATTCCTGCAGAATCCCTTGCAGATGATTTATTCATCTGCCCCAGCGTGAAGGGCCGCATGAACCGCCAGACGCAATGGATGTGCTCTACTTATAACTTTCAGCCCAAGCGAACCCTGTTTCTCTCCAGCGGGATGACAGCCTACCGTATGGCTGTTAATGGCATGGGGCTTACCTTTCAGAATGCCGCTTATGCATCCTTTGTCAAAACAAAAGAAGAACCGCTTTTTATCATGCCCGGTGGAAAAGCCACCCAGCATACGGTTTTCGCTTTATTTAAGGGAGGCTCCACCACACACCTGCAGCAGGACTTCATGCGTATTCTGCATGAACGTATGAGCCTTGCCATTTACGGCACCACCACACCAATGGAATATATGTGATTTTCAAATGCCTTCAGGCTAAGGCAGAATATGAAAAGAGCCGCCATGCGCTGGCATGGCAGCTCGTTTCGGGAAACTCAAAATATAGGATGAAATCTCTACATTTATAAATATCTGCTTTTTGTGGGCACGTAAGCGGCTACATTAGCGGCATTATTCCAGCCGTTCGGCGTAGGCGGACCATGCGTAGCTGAGGCAGTAGGCGGTGTAGCTGCCGTCCGGCACCTGCAGGCGGAGGGCGGCGGGGGCACCGGCCAGCAAATTCTGCCCTACAGCCAATCGGGCAGGGTCAGGCTGGGTCAGTATGACAGTGCGCAAGGCCGGGCAGGATGTGAACAGGGTATCCGGCAAGGCAGTAATGTTTTGCTGTATCGTCAATTTCTCCAGCTTATCACACCCGGTAAGCGTGTCCGCGGTCAGAGCCGTTACCGGCGTGCCGTCCACCTCTGTGGGGATGGTCAGGCTGCTGCGGGTGCGGCCCTGCTCATTCACAGTCAGAACGCCGTTTTGCATTGTAAAATACGCTGCATCGCTGTTATCCGCAGCTTCTGTGTCTGCCTGCGCCGCGCTGGCGGGCATGGCTGGCAAGGCGATTTCGGTGGCGGAGGTATCCCCCAGCATGGCTTTGATATCCCGGATGAGTTGCCGGGTAAAGACGGTTTTACCGCTGGCGTTCAGATGGAAATTTGTATCATAGAACCACCCGGAATCCAGCACACAGGTGTGGGGATTTCCCGCCAATGGGGCGGTGAGCTGCGATTGCAGATACGCGGCGTAGCCGTCAATATCCGCACCGCTTTCCACAGCAGCTGCGTTCATGGGCGGGAAATGGTAGTATACCGTTGCGCCGACAGTCTCCGCGTGGGCGGTGTAGTCATTGAGGGCGGCACAGAAATCCGCGCTGAGCATGGCGGTGTCAAACCGCACCGGCATTGTCGGGTCGTAGCCGTCCGGCAAAATATTGGCGCTGCAAAGCGGATTTATCACGTCTCCCGCCGCATTGAAACTATCGCGTCGGTAGACACCCTCCGGATTCGGCGCGCCGATGAGGAAATACCGGAATTTAGCTGCCGCAAAACGCGGGAAGGCCCCCAGCGTCGGGCCGAAATCCCGGGCATGCAGGCAAGCAAGAGCTGCAAAGTCACCATCCACCGCCTGCCAGAGCGTTTCTGTTCCGATTGCATCAGAAAGTGCCTGACTCTGCTGCTCCGGCATAACAATGACGATATCCCCGGGTCGCAGCTCGTCTATGGATAAATCAAGCATCACCCGCGTGCCCAGTGCTGCATACAGACCGAAATTGATTGGCTGATAGTCCGGTAGCGCCTGTGCCAGCAGGGCGCTGTCCACGCCAAACGCCGCCGCGCTGCCTCCTACGATGATGAGCCGCGGCTTATCACTTTCCGCCGCCAGCAGGGCGCGCTTGGCGGGCAGCTCGCCGACAAAGGTTTCCCGGTACTGCGCGGGCACAGCAAAGCCCCACACCGCCAAAATCAGCGGTATGGCAGCAAATATTGTCAGCATACAGGCAATTAGTTTCTTCATGGCATCAGAATTGGAAGTAGATAAAGGCGTTCGCCGTACCCGCGTGCAGCGCGGCAAACCACGCCGTGGCGGCGGCCAGCGTCAGCAGGCAGAATGCCAGCACCCCGCGCGGGGTGGGCGTATCGGATGAATCCTCAGGCAGAAGGTGCAGGCAGAGTGCTCCAAGAACGAGCTGGGCGGCGGGCTGCGCTCCAAGCGTCAGCGCCGTAGTGTGCAGCGCAGGCAGCGTCCAGCCGGTAAACAAGCGTGAAAAAATCATCCGTGCATCCGAAACGGACCCAGCGCGGAAGAACACCCACGCGGCGCAGACAAGGGCAAAGGTCACAGCGCGTTGTGCAAAGAGCGAAGAGGGGCGCCGGTCATGGCCGAGGTGGCCGAGCAGGCGTTCCGCCAGCAGCAGCACGCCATGCACACCGCCCCACACCACAAAATGAAGCGCTGCGCCGTGCCAAAGGCCGCTGAGCAGGAAAATCACCATCGTATTCACGGCCAACCGTACAGCTCCGCAGCGCGAGCCGCCCAGCGGAATGTAGACATAATCGGTAAACCAGCGGGTCAGGCTGATGTGCCAACGGTGCCAGAAATCCCGCAGGGACACGGCGCGGTAGGGATGGTCAAAGTTACGGCTGAGCCGCACGCCCACCAGTGCGGCTGCGCCCACCGCAATATCCGAGTAGCCGGAAAAATCCCAGTAAATCTGCCACGCAAACAGCACGGTGGCCAACAGGGCGGCCGGGCCGCTGGCCGCAGACGGCGCGGCGTAGACGGCATCCACAAAGACGGCGGCGGTGTCCGCCAGAAGCAGTTTTTTGACAAAGCCGCGCAGAATGTACAGCCATCCGCCCGCATCCATACGGCGGTCCGGGTCGCGCAGCTGCGGCAAAAGGGCGATGCTGCGCTCAATCGGGCCAGCTACCAGCTGCGGGAAGAAGCTGACAAACAGCGCATAGTAGCCGAGGTGTCTCTCCGGCGCCAGCCGCCCACGGTAGACATCGATGACATAGCCGAGGGTCTGGAACGTGTAGAACGAGATGCCCGCGGGCAGCAAAAGAGACGTGCCAGCGCCAAACAGTCCGGCATATTTAAAGACACCGAGACAGCCAAGGCAGAGCACCGCCGCGCAGATCAGCCAAATTCGTTTGGCGGTCTGCGTTTTACTTTTTGCAATAAAAAGCGCTGCAGCGTAGGTTCCCAGCGTAATGCCCATCAGCAGCGGGAACGCCTGCGCACTGCCCAGCGCGTAAAAGCCAAGGCTTGCCGCCAGCAGCAGCACCCACCGCCAGCGCGGCGACATAACCCAATGCAGGGCAATGACCAGCGGCAGCCCCAGCACAAAGGCCGGTGCGGTAAAATTCATGGGCGGCCCCCTTTCGGCCAGAGCGCTGCGACACAGGGCACCAATAAGCAGAGCAGCAGCGTGCGCGTGGGCGTACCGACCACAAGAGCCGCCAACAGCAGCGCCGCCCCCGCCGCCATACCCAGTGCGGCGGCAACCGGCCAGCGGTGGGCTGCCAGCGCCAGAAGTACCGTCAGGGCTGTGAGCAGATAGACAAAAATCATGGTGTCAGTCCCTCGCTTTGCAGTTGGCTTGTCAGCGCGGTGATGACCTGCCCGGTACGCAGCGCCACGCCGTGGGTGGAAAGGTGATTGTCCGTGCCGAAGAAGTACCGGCCCGGCAGCAAAGAATCTGAAAGGTTTGTTAGTATCGTCACATCAAGATTTTTCCGGAAATATTCATCCAATGCCGCGATAGCCTCCGGGGTGGATTCCGCTGAAACGGCCCGGCTGTTGCGCGGGCTGTAGGTCAGCCAGACGTGCACGCCCGCCGCCGTAAAACGGGAAAATTCCGCGTTGGCAGGCGCAATATAGGTATCATACGGAAAAGCCGCGGTTGTGTAATCAACTGGCAGGCCGTAGATGGGGGTATCATCGGCGGCATCGGGGCGGTAGAGAACGTAATCACCGTAGGCGTTGTAACTCGGAGTGTCCACGGCGTTGCCGTCCTCGTCGAGGTCGGACGGCGAGACAGCGTAAGAACTCTGCGTCATACCGGCGCGGGTTTGCAAATACGAACCGAGCGCTGAAAAAACACCACTGTACTGTTGCAAATCAAGCTCTGCCACCATATCGTAGTTGGCCTCTGCCATGCAGAAAAAGTCATCGTCAAAGGCATTTGTGGTGCAGAACTGGCGTTTTGCAGCGTCAAATTCGGGCGAGAGCAGCAGGATGTCCCCTTCTCGCATCCGGGCGCGGATAAGCTCCAGCTGCGGCAGGGCGTTCGTGTAGGCAAACACCCCCATATTGACCACGGCATAGGACGGCAGGGCGGCATCCAGCGCGGCGCTGTCATACCCGAACCGCGCAGACGAGCCGGAGAACAGCACGAGCTTTTGGGTGCTTTCCAGTGACAAAAGCCGGTCATATTTGTCGGCAAAGGTGGCGTAGTAACTGCCGCTGTAAACTGGGGCGGTGGCAGCATTGATATGTAAGGTGCGCAGGTACGTGCAGTTTTCAAAGGCATAGTCACTGATTTGCTGCAGATTATCAAACAGTGTCACGCTTTCGACCGCGCTGCCGGTGAACGCCCCGGGCTGCACGCGGCGCAGGGTATCGGAGAAGATGACCGTCTTGCAGGGTGCGCCCGCAAAGGCACCCGCAGCAATTTCCACAACCGGTGCACCGCCCAGCGTGTCCGGTATCGCGAGGGTCTCTCCACTGCCCTGCCAGCCGGTGATTGTGGCCGCGTTGTTGTTCACAGTGTAGGTAAACTCCGCGGCATCATTCTGGGCGGCCCACTGCGCGTAGAGCCGTGTGCCGGGGGCCGTACGGCTGCCAAGGCCCACGGCCTGCCCGCTGCCGTCCGGCGCGGTGTTCCAGCCGGTCAGCGTATGGCCGGTATTTGCAAACAATGCGCCATCCGAGGCTGTGTTGAGCCGCGTGTGGCTGAGTGTAACCGGGGTTTCCTGCCAGTCCCCGCCAAGGTTATCGTTATAATAAAGCGCTGTATCGCTTTTTTGTGCCGTGACCGCCACAGCGGTGGAGTAGCGCACATCAGGCAGGGTCAGGGTGTAGTCTGCGCCGGTGCGGGTCAGCACTGCGCCTGGGTAGTCCGCGCCGGTCAGGGTATAGCCGTCGGCCGGGGTCAGAGTGAAGGTCACACTCTGCCCCGGAGTAACGGCGGCGGTCTGGGTGTTGGCGGTAAACGCCGGGGACGATTCAAGGACGAGACGGCATTGCGGCGCGGCAGGCGCAGCGGTTGCGCAGGCGGAAAGCAGGAGAAGTGCTGTCAACAGAAGCGCACTGTACAGCTTGCGCATAGAAATCACGTCCTTTCGTAAGAATTTGTGGGATGTGCGGAGGGGCAAGACTCCTCCCTCCTACCCGCAGACGGGAAATCCGGGCGAGGTCGGCCCTCATCAGTCACCTTCGGTGACAGCTTCCCCCGCAGGGGAAGCCATTTCCTACTTATAATTATATATAAAATACCCCGGAGAGCAAGCCCTCCGGGGATTGAAGAGGAAAAAGCTGTCACGATGAATAGTGACGCGGAGATGGTGAAATTACTCCTTGGTCACGTTGGTGAACGCAGCGATGATGTTCAGCACAACGGCAATCAGCAGGGCGGCCGTGCCGTAGATGGCGCTGGACAGGTCAGCCATCGTCTGGGCGTTGTTCGTGAAGGACATAATAGAGGCAATGGTGTTGACGCGGGGGCTGATGAACTGAGCAGCGGCAACCACCAGCGTAACACCGGCGACAACGCTCATCACGTCAGCGGCAACGGCCTGCTTGCCGTCCAGCAGAATGCGCAGAACCAGTGCGACAATGGCAATCACAGCGCAGGCAATGACGACCGGGCTGGTGCCGATTTTGCGGAAGGAGTCAGTGTTGGCGTTGACCATGCAGAACACAAGGCCTACCACACCGGCGATTGCGGTCAGAAGCGACAGGATGAAGCCTGCGCCCTTTTTATTAGTAGAAGTCATGGTGTGCTCTCCTTTACTGCTTCTTGGACTTGCGCTCGTCCAGCACGTACATGGCGGCGGCCAGCACGGTCAGGGCGGCAAAGACAATCTGTACAGCGGTCAGGGCGTTGTCGTACCAAGTGCGGACGCTGACCAGCTTGGTGCTGGAGGCCATGTCGTCCATCGCATTGGAGTTGGCAATCGCGTAGTTCTGGTACTTCATAGCCTGCTTCAGTGCGGTCACAAGCTCGGTGTCCTTGCTGACATCGTCCACAGTCCAGTAAGCAAATTTCTCCGTGACAGCAGCCATATCGTTGTCACCGGTGAAGGTGGTCATCGTACCACCGTTCATGACGTACTCCTTCAGAACCGCGTAGTTGGGGTTCATGATGAAGTCCTCAGAAACCAGACCCTTGAAGCCCCACTCGTTGCGCAGAATGTTCTTCATCAGGCCAGTGTGGGCGTTGGCAGCGGTGATACCGACGCGGTTGAAGGCGGTCATAACACCGAGAACGCCGTTCTCGACAATAGCCTGCGTGCCGCGCAGCTCGTTCTCGCGAGCCTGCTGCTCGGTCATAAAGACGGAGACGCCGGTACGGTTGACCTCGGTATCGTTGAAGGCGAGGTGCTTGGGTGCGATGATGACGCCGTACTCCTGTGCTGCATTGCAGTAGGCGGTGCCCTGACCAGCAGTCAGGACGGCATCCTCGGAGTAGTACTCATGGTTACGAGAGTTGTAAGGTACGCGGTGCAGGTTGGTGCCACAGCCCCAGAAGATGGGCAGATTGCTCCACAGGCTGTAGTTGCCGATCACGCGGCCGTAGTCGGCGGCGAGGTCCTTGTTGAAGGTCTGGGCGATGACAGTCTCATTGACCATGGTGCCCATCTTATAAGTCAGGTTGGGGTCATTGGCATCGACCACGCAGGGATCACCGGTGGAAGCATCGGTGTTGGCGTACTGGCCCAGAGGATAGGAGTTGAGGCCGTTGGGACCATCGTTCTGGATGGCTTCGGGGCTCATGATGGACTCGATAACCTTGGTGGAGGTACCGCCGAAAGCAGTGCGAATCATGCACTCTTCCAGCGTGATTTCATCCATCAGCATGTCCCAGCGCTCGTCGTTGATGTCGGAAACGCCCTTCAGGTCGGCCAGCGTCAGGCCGTTGTCGGCACCGAAGGTAACCGTGGAGGGGTCGCCGTTGGCGTTGATTTCATAGATGTCGTTGTCGAGGATGTCAATCATCTCGTCGGTGGCGGTCAGGTCGGTGTAGGTCTTGGGGAAGGTACCCTCCCAGTCGGCGCGGGTCAGATAGGTAGCGGTGCCGGGCAGCCAGTAGTTGACGTCCATATCCGCCAACTGGTTCTCCACAGCAGTGCCGTTCTTGGTGGTTGCAAAGGCGGTGGTGTCCTGAGAGCCCAGATTCCAGCTCTTGGCCTTGTCTGCGCTGCCGCCGACATCCTGACCCTCAGCGGCCAGAACGTTCTGCACGGCCTCATGAGCGCCATTGCCAATGGTGAAGTAGTAGTCACCGGCATCCAGAATGTAGCAGCCCTTGGTGCCTGCGGCGTTGTCAGCCGTGGAATCCCAGCTGGCCATATTCTGCATATCAGCAGTGATGGTCACGGTCTCGGAGGCACCGGGGGCGAGCTCAGCGGTCTTGCCGTAGTCCAGCAGCTGGACAGCGGCCTTCTCAACGCCGTGTTCCTTGTCATAGTCGGTGTAGGGCAGGCTGACATACAGCTGCACAACATCCTTGCCGGCCACACTGCCGGTGTTGGTGACAGTGACCTTGGCGGTGACGGTCTCATTGTCCAAATCCACGTTCAGATCATCCAGCGTCTGGGTGAAGGTGGTGTAGGACAGGCCGTAGCCGAACGGATAGGTAACCTCATCGTCATAGTTCCATGCGCTGCCGGTGGAGGAGCCCACGGTGGAGGCAGCGTTACCCTGATTCATAACGGTGTCAAAGTAGCGGGTCTCGTAGTACTTGTAGCCAATGTAGATGTTCTCAGCCTCGACAATGACATCATTCATCTGAATGTCGGGGTTAGCGTTCGTCCACTGCAAGTCACCGAAGTTCTGGGCAGCGGGAGAGTTCGCGTTCTTGACCGCATAAGTGTCGGTCAGATGGCCGGAGGGATTGACATCGCCAGAGAGGATGTCCGCCACGCCGTAGAAGCCGTAGCCGCCCGGCAGACCAATCTGCAGGATAGCGTCAACGCCTGCATTATCCTGAATCTCCTGTACTTCCATCGCGCTGGCGTTGTTCAACAGCACAATAACCTTGCCACCGTTGGAGGCCTTGGCGTCAACGGCAGCCTGAATCAGATCGCGCTCGTCATCGGACAGGCCCAGAGGGTCGGTCTGGTTCAGGTTCTGGGTCGGGTCAACGCCGGCAGTGCCGGGCATATAAGTGCCGTTCTCAGAGGCGGAGCGGGCAATCGTGACAATCATCACGTTGTTGTCATTCATGCTGTCCTTCCAGGCAGCATTCTGGCCATCCAGCGCAGCCTGGCTCGGCTCCTTGCTGGAGAACACGCCGGACGTGGAGGGCGCCGTGATATGGTTGTACTCCTTGACGCCGCCCCAGCTCTGGACCTCAGACTTGAAGGTGGGCTGCAGGGCCTCGTACATATCGGCCACGGTCTGGTTCAGACCAAAGCCCTTGGCCTTGAAGGCCTGTACCATATCCACGGTGTCCGCATCGGTGCCGGTGTTCTCACTCAGGCTGGAACCCATATCGCCGCCCTGCACCGGATAGTAGCTGGAGAAGCCCAGCAGGGTGATTTTCTGGGTCTCGTCCTTGGTCAGGGGCAGTGCGCCGTTGTTCTTCAGCAGGACGCTGCCTTCCTCACTCATACGCTCGCCCACGTCCTGGATGCCGTGCAGCAGGTCGGTGGTGGAGGTGTAGTCGGACTTGAAGGTGTACAGGTCCACGCCGTCGGTGTCCTCGGTGACGAGCTTGGTGCTCTTGGTGCCAAGGAACTTGTCAATGTCAGTGCGGAAGCCGTCCACAACGGTGGATGCGCAGACACTGAGTGCCAGCAGGGACGCCGTTGCGGTGGTCACGCCGCGCCAGACGCGGCGCTTGGAATTTTTCTTACTCATGTTTTTCCTCCTTGCATATATCCGTAAGCGCCTGTAGGGGGCGCATTACTTTACCCGGTGGTAGGGTGGAAGCCTGTCCCGTAGGGGAAGGCTACGGCGGGGTGGGGCTCTGCTCCGCCCGCGGGGTGAGATGGAATCGCCGTTTTATGGGATTCTTACTTCTGGTTGCGCTTGGCAATCTCGGCCTGCTCGGCGGGGAGGTTCTTCTCGACCGTCCAGAACAGAATCAGGATGACAGCGCCGATGATGTAGCAGGCAGTCTCGACCCAGATGTAGCTGATGGAGATTGCGGTCTGGACGCCGGCGGTCTGGGCGGCAGTACCCAGCGCGACATCGGCGGCCTGATTGTAGCCGCTGGCGTTCAGCATAGCGCTGAAGATGGAGTTGCAGATAGGCGTTGCAGCCACCATCAGAGAGCTGTAGATGCTCATGGTCAAACCGTCCGTGCGGATGCCAGTGCGGTACTCAATGTGGTCGATAACGTCGGCAATCATAGCCAGAATCAGGTAGCAGGCCGGGGAGGAACCCAGGCACTTGAGCGCTACGCCGATGGCAACCGGCACGATGTTGCCGCCGCCGAGACCGGCGATAACGCCGCCGACAGCGCCCACCAGCATAAACACGCCGCAAACCAGACGCTTGCCGAACTTGTTGGCCAGAGGCACAACAAAGACCGCGGCAATGGCCATCGGGATAGCACCCATGATGCTGAGCAGACCCTGAGAAGCGCCCCATGCGTCTGCCGTGCCAAAGAAGGTGTTATCCAGCACCCACTTGCAGAAGTAGCTCATCGAGCCGTTCTTCATAGCGCCGCTCCACTGGAACAGCATATAGAACGCCATGACAATCCACCACATACGGTCGCTGGTAACAGCCTTGAGCTGCTCCGACAGGCTGACCGTCTTTTTGGGGGTTTCGACTTCCTCGGTGCGGCCTTCCTCGGTGACACGCTCGCGGGTGAACATAAACTGCAGATAAATCGTGAGGGCACTGAAAACACCCACGGCCAGCATGGCAATGAACCAGAGGTATTGGTCCTCCTTCAGGGCGAAGGAGACAAGCATCGGGAACATCATCGAGCCAACGCCCATATCGGCCAGACCAGCCACGTTGGTGAAGGAAGCCAGCGCGCCGCGCTGCTTGCTGTCACGCGTGGAAACAGGAATCATCGTGGAGTTGGCGGTGTTGTAGATGGGGTAGGCCACTGCATAATAGAGGTTGTATGCAATGGCAATCCAGACCATCTTGGCCGTGCCCTCAAACGGCACGATGAACATCAGCACGCTGGAGACCGAAAGGGTCAGTGCCGAGAGCAGAATCCACGGGCGGGCCTTGCCGGCCAGTGCCTTGGTGCGCTCAATCAGCTGGCCGACAATCAGGTTGGCCGCCACAATGAGCACGGTGGAAATCAACTGCAGGGTGGTCAGGAAGCCCAAATCGAGCTTGAGAACATCGGTAAAGTAGTTCTGCAGGATGCTGGTAAAGATACCGCTGGAAAGCAATGCGCCGAAGGGGCCGATAAAGTAGCCCAACAGCATCTCCGGCAGCTTGACGTCATCGCTCTTGATACGGGAGCGTGTCAGCGGGCTTTTCCAGAAGTTGCCTTTGGATTCAGGCATAATAAAGGGTCACTCCTTCTTTTGTTTTGGGGGTCCATTATAATAAGGTAGACATTGTCATGGCTTCCCCTTTTGGGGGAAGCTGTCACCGCAGGTGACTGAGGAGGGAAAAGCTGTATGAGACTGCCCATTTGCGGGCGGCCTCGCAGGCCCGCCCCTCATCCGGCGCTTTGCGCCACCTTCTCCCGCAGGAGAAGGTTTTTTCTTACACCCTCGCAGTCAGCGTGTAGCTGCCGCTGCTGAGGTTCTGCTCTACCCCGCCCGGCAGGGTTACGGTGCAGGCCGTACCCATCGGGACGGTGATTTCGGCGGTAATTTCACCGTTTTCGATGTGCCACGCCACCTTGATTTCACCGTAGGGCGTGCCCACCGTGCCATCGGCCTCGGTCAGGTCGCCGCCCACCAGCGGGGCAAACTTGAACAGCTTATAGCCCGGCAGAACCGGCTCCACGCCCAGCACACGGCGGTATAGGAACGCGCCGACCGCACCGGAAGCGTAATGGTTGTAGGAAATCATCTGGTCGGTGCCATCGTCACCGATGGGGCACTCGCCGTTTTCATCAAGACCGTCCCAGCGCTCCCAGACTGTGGTTGCACCGACGCGGACCTCATACAGCCAGCTCGGGCACTGAGTGTTCAGCAGCATCTTGAAGGCGGTGTCCGCGTGGCCGCTGTCGGCCAGTGCAAACAGGATGTAGGGCGTGCCGGGGAAGCCGGTGCCAATCTTGTAATCGTTCTTTTTAACCAGCTTGACAAGGTTCTCTGCGGCCTTGGCCTTGACGTTCTCCGGGAACATATTCAGGTAGAGGGGCAGCACGTAGGCGGTCTGGAATTCGTCCTTCGCCTTGCCGCTGCCATCCGTCAGGATGCTGCAATAGGCGTCCGCCACCTTGGCGCTCAGCGTCTCATACTGGGCGGCATCCTCATCCTTACCGAGCAGACGTGCAATTTTGGCAAGGCGGCCGCTGGTATTGCACAGGCTGGCCGTGGCGGTGTACTTGCTGCGGCCCTGCCACTGGCTCATCTTGGGCACATCGGGTGCGACCCAGTCACCGAAGTGGAGCACGGCCGGCGTGTGCCAGATGTAGCGGTGCTTGCCGATGCCGAACCCTGCCCAGAAGCGGCAGGCCTTGACGTATTTCTGCATCGTGGGGTACATGGCCCGCAGGATGTCCACATTGCCGGTGGCCTCATACAGGGCCCACGGCACGTTCACGCAGGCGTCGCCCCACCAGTCCACGGCCATCTCCGGCATCGTTGCGGGGAAACCGTAGCCCTGCACCGGCACGGTGTTGGGCAGGCCGCCGGTGGGCAGCTGCTCGGCCTTGACGTCGCGCAGCCACTTCTCCAAAAAGCGGCTCAGCTCAAAGTTGTACAGGGCCGTGGGGGCAAAGACGTTGATATCACCGGTCCAGCCCATGCGCTCGTCGCGCTGGGGGCAGTCGGTGGGAATGTCCACAAAGTTGGACTTGGCGCTCCAGGTGATGTTGGACTGCAGCTTGTTGAGCATCTCATCCGAGCAGTGGAACCCACCGTGCTGTGCCACATCGGAGTAGAGGGCCACAGCCTCGATTTCCAGCTCCTTCGGGTCAATGCCCTTGACCCCGGCGTAACGGAAGCCCATGTAGCTGAAGCGCGGGCTGTATTCCTGCTCGCCATCGCGGCAGATGTAGGTGGCCGTAGCCTTGGCCGTGCGCAGGAAGGTGGTATTCAGCGTGCCGTCCGGGTTTAGGATTTCCGCGTGGCGGACCGTGATGATCTGCCCGGCCTTGCCGTTCAGCTTCATATGGATGACGCCCGCGAAGTTCTGGCCAAAGTCATAGATGACCTCACCGTCCTTCGCCGTGGTGATGGCCATGGGGCGCATAACCTCGTGGGCCTTGACCGGGGCGCCGTACTCCGCCGTGATGGCGGGGGTGATTTTCAGCGTTTCGGGCGCGGCGTTGTGCCAGCCGGTGGTTTCCTTCGTGGCATCGTAGGTTTCGCCGTCGTAGATATCCGCCATGCGGACCGGGCTATCCTCGGTGACCTGCCAGCTGCTGTCGGTGCCGATAACCTCCACGCTGCCGTCCTCGTACTCAATGCGGAGCTCGGCCAGCAGGGCCTGACGGTCAGCCGTCACGCGGTTCTTGCGGGTAAAGACGAAGCTGCCCACGGCCCAGCCGCCTACCACAGTGGCGGTCAGGGTGTCATGGCCGGTCATAAACGGCGTGACATCGTAGGTCTGATACTGTAAATAGCTCTTGTAGCTCGTAAATCCGGGGGCAAAGTAGCGGTCGCCCAGCTTTTTGCCGTTCAGCTCGACTTCGTAAATGCCTATCGCGGTGGCGTAGAGGCGGGCGCGGGCAATCGGCTTGTCGGTGGTGATTTCCCTGCGGAAAACCATCGGCACAGGGCTGACTTTGGCCTCGGTGAAATGGTAGTCGCCATCGGTAATCCACTGGCCCTTCCACGGTGTCTCCATGCGGCCGGTTTCAAAGGTCATGGACGCTGCAGCGGTCTCGCCTGCGTCATCCTTGGCGGCCAGCTGCACGCTGTAGGTGGTGAAGGGCAGCAGCGCCGGGCCCTTGTAGGTAGTGCCGGTCTGGCCGTCGCCGGTTACTTTGGCGGACCAGTCACCGACAGTCAGCTCCGCATCGGTCAGCTGTGCACCGTTGCGGTCACTTCTGACGGCAAAGGCGATATGCGGGGCCGGGCAGTCGGTCACGCAGTCCGCCGTCAGGTGCTCCACCGTCAGACGAGTGATTTCTAACATTTGTTTTCCTCCTTTTCGGCGGGCGGGTCCGCCCGTCCGGGGATGCTGTCTCTTTTTTCTGTGACTATACCATACCACACACCCGCAATTTTGGTGCATCAAATGCACAAAATGCGTTTTTTTCGGCACAAACGGCTTTGTGTTTCGTTAGTTTTCACATTAACTCACCCCACTTTTTTGTGCAGTTTGCGCAAACACCCCCTTCTCTACCCTGCTGGACCGATTTTTTTGCAAATTCCGGCGCGGCTTGGTATAATGGGGCAAAAGGGGGCCGCGCTATGGGACGCACTGCACACTATCATCTGCCGGGATTGTTTGAGTTTTATGAGCTGTACCGCGCTTTTCTGCCACTGTACCGCAGCCATCGGGACTGGTTCTACGATTGGTGCGATATCGCCTCGCTCTACGGTGCCCCCGCCGACTGCCTTTGGGGCGGCGGGCGTGTGGGCGGCGGCGAGGCTGACCCGCGGGACGTGCTGGCCTTAACGCAGGAGTACGGCATCTCCGCACGCCTGACCTTCAGCAATTCGCTGCTGCAGCCCGAGCATCTGGCTGACCCGGCCTGCAACGCGCTCTGCCGCCTGTTTGCCGCCTGCAACTCACCGGCCAGCGGGGTGATTGTACACTCAGATTTGCTGCTGGATTATATAAAGAGGATATATCCGGGTCTTTACTTCGTCTCCTCCACCACCAAGGTGCTGACGGACTTTCCGGCGCTTGCCGCCGAGACCGCAAGACCGGATTTCCGCTACGTTGTGCCGGATTTCCGGCTGAACAAGGCGTTTGACCAGCTGGCCGCCCTCTCCCCTGCCCCGCGCGAGAAGCTGGAATTTCTCTGCAATGAGTGCTGCTGGGTAGGCTGCCGTGACCGCAAGGCCTGCTATGAGACCGTCAGCCGCCGGAATCTGGGGCTGAACGTGCCCGAGCATCACTGTGCCGCCCCCAACGCCGCGAAGGGCTACCGCTTCTCCCTCGCTATGGAGAACCCGGCATTTATCGGGACAGACGATATCCGGGCACGCTACCTACCGATGGGCTTCACCAACTTTAAAATAGAAGGCCGCGGCCTTGGCAGTGCGGTGGTGCTGGAATTTTTGCTGTACTACCTCGTCAAGCCCGCCTTTCAGCTTCGTGTGCGGGAGGAAATCTACCTTGACCCGATGCTGGATTTGTTTTGATATAGGCTGAAAACTGCCATTCACAAAAAATTGCAGGGATTCTGTCCCCGAAATCTTGACATACAAACAAATTTTCGCTACTATAAAGGTACAGAAATACGCGGAAGGGTCGCAGCAATGCGGCTTTTTTAAAGGCCTGTAGTTAGTTTATTCTAACTTCTTTCTGTGAAGGAGATCGAGAGGTGAAGGTTTACGCCTTCGGCGCTGAAAATGCCCTGGTGATTATGCTTCTTCCCGGCACCTGCTGCCATTGAAAGAGCAACTTTGAAAAGGTGATTCCTCTGTTGGCAGACACCTTTCGTGTGCTTTGCGTCAGCTATGACGGTTTTGATGAAACCGAGCACACTGAGTTTCCGACCATGACGCAGGAGGTCGAAAAAATTGAGCACTATATCAAGGAGTATTGCGGCGGACAGCTTCGTGCAGCCTACGGCTGCTCACTGGGCGGCTCTTTTGTGGGGCTGCTGGCCGCACGGCAAAACATCCATATGGACTACGGAATCCTCGGCAGCTCTGATTTGGACCAGGCCTCTCCCCTTGCGGCCAAGCTGCAGACTGATTTGCTTCTGCCGCTGATTTACCCCCTGATTCACGATGGCCAGTTCAAAAGCCGTTTCCTGCAAAAGCACCTTGCAAAGCGGGCGGAGGAAATGGGTGATTACGTAAAAGCCTTTATCTACAATCTGGATTTTCCGAATGTGATTGCGGTACGCAATCAGCTGCTCCCTGCCGGGGACCGGGAGCAGAATATTTCCTGCAACCTGAATGATACCGCGTGGTTTGATGCCATCGACGCCACAGGCGGCGCGGTGTTCTTTGCGTCCGGCGTGTTCTATTACTTCCTGAAGGAGCAGGTGCAGGCACTGGTACAGGCCATGGCGGACGTTTTTTCCGGCAGCGTGCTGGTATTTGACGCCGCCAACGAGAAGGCCGTGAAGCTGATGCTGAAAACCTGGCTGAAGAACGCCGAAATCAAGGATGTCGGGGCCTATTTTGCCATCTCCGCTGCAACGCGCGAAATCAGCGCGTGGGACCCACGCCTGCAGGTATCCAGCCGGGGGTATATGCTTGGCTACCACGACCTGAAAGACCCCTCTGTCAGCCACTTTTTCCGTTTTCTCTCCCGAATCAGCGATGGAATGATGAAAATGCAGATTGTTAAAATTCAGTTTGGGAAGCAATAATTTACCGGATAGCCTGCTTCTTTTCCTATGCCCCCTTGACAAACAGTTCTTTCCGGAGTAAGATAGTCTATGCTAACCATTAGTATAAACTAACCGTCTGGAAAGGAGGCGTGCCCATGACTACTGCCTTTGTACAAGAGAAAACCGCTGCGGGCCGCCTGCTGCAATATCACGATTTAATTCAGAGCATCGTTGCCGCCATGGACGCCCGCGATGCCTACACGGCGCGCCATTCGGAGCGCGTGGCGGATATGGTGCTGGTTCTGGCCGCCGCGCTGGGGCTGGATGAAACCAGCACCACCCTTTTGCACATTGCCGCCCATCTGCATGATATCGGCAAGATTGCCGTGCCGGACGCCGTACTGCGCAAGGCCGGGCCGCTGACACAGAACGAATGGGAGGAAATGCGCCGCCACCCTGTGACCGGCTACGAAATCCTGCGCAAGGTCGAGGATTTTCAGCACATTGCCGTGCTGGTACGCCACCATCATGAGCGCTGGGATGGCCGCGGCTATCCCGATGGCCTTTCCGGCACGGACATCCCGCTGGGATCCCGGATTCTGGCGGTGGCCGATTCCATTGATGCCATGATGAGCAGCCGCAGCTATCGCCCGGCCATGACCAGCGCCGCCTGCCGCCGCGAGATTGAGCGCAACAGCGGCATTATGTATGACCCGCGGGTCGCTGCCGCCGCGCTGGAGCATTGGGACGCATTGGTTGGCCGTTATGCCGCCGAGAATGAGCCGCAGACGCCCTATTTTGACCGCCTGCAGCTTGAGCATACCCGGCAGGTGCACGACTATCTGGTGGCCCATCAGAGTAGCCATATCACGCTGCCGGATTTGGCCGCACGGTTTCATCTATCCCAGAGCTCGCTGAAAATCTGCTTCAAGGCGCTGTACGGCGTGCCGGTGGCAAGCTATCTGCGGGCACTACGGATGGATACCGCTGCCCGCCTTTTGCAGGAGAGCGATCTGCCAGTGGCCGAGATTGCCCATCGCGTCGGGTACGAGGACCCCAGCCGGTTTGCTGCCGCCTTCCGCCGCCATACGGGCCGCCGCCCTACCGAGCTGCGCCGTGTGGCCTGCCCCATCAAGGCAGTGCAGCCATGCCCATCAAAAAACCAAACTGCATAATTTTCGGCTTTTTTATCTACCCCAGTTATCACTAACCGGTGTAAAATAATAAGTAAACCTTACAGGTTCGCCTTTTCAGGCACAATGTATATACACACTAGCAAAGGGGATTTGAACTATGAATTGGGCAAAGATTGGTCTGTTTGCAGGCGGCGCATTGTTTGGCTCTGCCGGTATCGAGATTCTGACCAGCAAGGACGCAAAGAAGCTGTACACCCAGTGCACCGCTGCCGTTCTGCGTATGAAGGATCAGGTTATGAAAACCGCCACCACCCTGCAGGAGAACTGCGGTGACATTCTGGCCGACGCCAAGGAAATCAACGAGCAGCGCGCCGCTGAGGATGAGGCTGTTGTGGAAGATACCGCCGAGGAAAAGGCTGCCGAATAATTTCACAGCATAAATGGGCTGCCTGCGCACGCGGGCAGCTTTTGTTTTGGGAGAGTATAAGCATGAAATGGAATATTCTGCATGAGAGCCGCGGGCGCATCCGCCTGCACCTCAACAAGCCGCGTATGTCCCTTGCGGAGGCAGACCAGCTGCAGGACTACCTTACCAATCTGCCCGGCGTGCGCACCGCCGCCGTGTATGAGCGCACCTGCGATGTTGTGGTTGTCTACACCGAGAGCCGCGCAGGCGTTATCAAGGGCCTGACCGCCTTTCGTTTTGACGTGGCGGCCCTGGCCGAGGTACCCGCCAACAGCCCCCGCGCTGTCAACCGGGAATATCAGGAAAAGCTCGTCAATATGACGATTTTCCACTTTGCACGCAAGCTGTTTCTGCCTGCGCCACTGCGCTTTGCTTACACGGCAGTGCGCAGTATTCCCTACATCTGGCACGGCCTGTGCTGCCTGTGGCGGCGCAAATTGCAGGTGGAGGTGCTGGACGCACTCTCCATCGGCGTTTCGATGTTGCGCGGAGACTTTTCGACCGCGGGATCGGTTATGTTCCTGCTGCGGCTGGGCGAACTTCTGGAAGAATGGACGCGCAAAAAGTCGCTGGGCGATCTGGCCCGCTGTATGTCCCTGAATGTGGACCGCGTTTGGCAGCAGACCGCCGAGGGCGAGGTGCTTGTCCCGATTTCGCAGATTCGCGCCGGGGACGCCATCATCGTGCACACCGGCAACGTCATCCCGCTGGATGGCCGGGTGCTGGACGGCGAGGCCAGCGTGAATCAGGCGTCCCTGACCGGCGAGGCCGAGCCTGTGCGCAAGAGCTCCTGTGCGGTTGTCTACGCGGGTACGGTTGTGGAGGAAGGCCAGATTACCGTCACGGTGGAGCAGCAGGCCGGCAACGGCCGCTATGACCAGATTGTCAAGATGATTGAAAGCTCCGAGAAGCTGAAATCCGCCAGCGAGACCCGCGCCGCGGCGCTGGCAGACAAGCTGGTTCCCTACAGCCTGCTGGGCACCGCCGTGACCTACGCGCTGACCCGCAACGTGACCCGCGCCATCTCGATTCTGATGGTCGATTTTTCCTGTGCGCTGAAGCTGTCCATGCCGCTGGCGGTGCTGTCCGCCATGCGGGAGTGCGGCAGTTACCACATCACGGTCAAGGGCGGCAAGTATCTGGAGGCCCTTGCCAACGCGGATACCATCGTCTTTGACAAGACCGGCACGCTGACCCATGCAACGCCCACCGTTGTGAAGGTTGTGCCTTTTGGCACCCGCACCGAGGACGAGATTCTGCAGATTGCCGCCTGCCTGGAGGAGCACTATCCCCACTCGATGGCCAACGCTGTTGTGCAGGCCGCTGCCGCCAAGGGCATACGCCACGATGAAATGCACAGCGAGGTGCAGTACGTTGTGGCCCACGGCATCGCCAGCCAGATTGGTGGCGAGAAGGCCGTCATCGGCAGCCAGCACTTTGTCTTTGAGGACGAGGGCTGCTATATTCCCACGAGTGAGACACAGAAATTTGACGCCCTGCCGCCGGAGTATTCCCACCTGTATCTGGCCATCGGCGGCGTTCTGGCAGGTGTTATCTGCATTGCGGACCCCCTGCGGCAGGAAGCTGCCGAGGTGCTGCGCCAGCTGCGCGGGCTTGGCATCCGCAAGGCCGTTATGATGACCGGCGACAATGACCGCACCGCGTCTGTCATTGCCGCACAGGTCGGCGTGGACGCCTACTATGCCGAGGTTCTGCCCGAGGACAAGGCCCGCTTTGTCGACCAGGAAAAGGCCGCAGGCCGCACCGTCATTATGCTGGGTGACGGCATCAACGACTCCCCTGCCCTGTCTGCCGCCGATGTTGGCATTGCCATCAGCGATGGCGCAGCCATTGCCCGCGAGATTGCGGACATCACGATAGCTGCTGACAGCCTGCGTGAGCTGGTTGTCCTCAAGTCCATCGCCAACGGCCTGCAGAAGCGCACCCGCGCCAACTACCGCTTTATTATGAGCTTCAACAGCGCCCTCATCGTGCTGGGCGCAATGGGCGTGCTGCCCCCGGCCACCTCGGCTCTGCTGCACAACGCCTCCACCCTCGGCGTCAGCCTTAAGAGCATGACAAACCTGCTGGGTTGATTATAAGCATACAAAAGCATACAAAAACGGCGTACCTTCCCTTTGGGGGCGGTACGCCGCTTTTTTGTACGCTTCTCACTTATTCAGACCGCACGCAGGCGTCAAACGCGGCATACAGCCGGTCATTTATTGCCCGCACCCTGTCGGCGGGTAGCTTGAGCACGGCACGGTCATAGGTGAACAGGCCGTTGACTTCCTCCTCCACATCGGTAAGCTGGGTGTACACCAGCGCCGAAAGCCCGCGGGCCAGTTGGGGCAGCACGGTTTCGCATTGCAGCTTCTCATACCTTGCCGCCATATCGGCGCTATCGCGGGCGGTGCCGTAGCCGTAGGTCTTGTCGGCTGTCAAATGCCCCTCCACCGGGAAGGCAATGCCGCCGTATTCGGTCAGCGCCACGGTGCGCCGCCCGGGCCTGACCCGCAGCGGGTAGAAGTAATTGTGGCGGGAGTCCACGTCCCCTCCGCCTTGGTCAAACCAGCCGCTGGCCTCGTCAATCAGCCGCCCCGGGTCAAGTACCCGCAGCCGGGCCGTGGCCTTGGCGGCGTCAAACTGGCCCCAGCCCTCGTTGAAGGGCACCCAGCAGCCAATGCAGGGGTGGCAGGCCAGCGCGTCCACGGTAGCGTTCAGCTCCTCCCTATACAGGTCACGGCTGGCAGCGTCCGGGCGGCTGAGCAGCCTATAAAACGGTGCGCCGTCCGGGAATTTTCGCAGCAGCGGTTGGAACACATTCGTCAGGTAGGTGACAAACCAGAGCTTGCTCGGCGTGCCGCCGCTGACCATATCCTGCCAGACCACCAGTCCCAGCCGGTCACAATGGTAATACCACCGCTGCGGCTCAATCTTGGCGTGCTTGCGCAGCAGATTGAAGCCCAGCACCTTGACCTGTTCCAACTCCTTAACCACAGCTGCATCGCTGGGCGGAGTATACAGTCCCTGCGGCCAGTAGCCCTGGTCCAGCAGGCCGTTCAGCAAAATAGGCTTGCCGTTCAAAAAGAATCGCAGTACACCGCGGCCATCCCGCGCGGCTTGCCAACTGCGCAGGGCAAAGTAACTTTCTACCCTGTCCCCTACTGCCAAAGTCGCTGTGACTGTGTACAGAAACGGACTTTCGGGGCTCCATGGATGGAAGGCAGCTTCCGGTATGGCGAGGGTTATTTTCTCTGTTCCCGCATCGAGCTCGGCTTTTGCAACCGGCACACCATCGGCGAAGATTTCCACCGCAGCAACGGCGGGCGTGTTGGTTTCCAGCTGCACTGTGACAGTCCGGCTGTCATAGTCGGGCATCAGCCGTAGGTCTGTAATGTACACCGGCTGCAACGGTTCCAGCCATACGGTCTGCCAGATGCCACTCTGCGCCGGGTAAAACATACCGCCCGGCGTCAGTGTTTGCTTACCGCGGGCCTGTACACCGTTGCCGGTGGGGTCCTGTACGGTGACCCACAAATCGTTCATCCCGGGGCGCAACGCCTCCGTGATGTCCAGCGAAAACGGCCAGTAGCCCCCGCGGTGGCTGCCCACAACGTGGTCATTGACCCGGACGGTACAGGTGTAGTCCACCGCGCCGAAATGCAGCAGCAGACGCCCGCCCGCAGGCACAGCCGGGCAGGCAAACGTCCGGTGATAGTGCAGGCTCTCCCCCGGCTGCAGCGTGCGCCCCACGCCAGAGGCCTCACATTCCGGCGAGTATGGCACCAGAATTTTGGTCTGCATAGCCTCGGCGAGCGGCAGTTCTGCATCCGCCGTGAAGGCGCAATCCCACCAGCCGTTCAGGTTGTACCAGTCTTCCCGATGCAGCATCGGTCGCGGATATTCCGGGAATGGAACGGTATCAACCATAACAGTTTCCCTTTTTGCACGTCATTGCAGTGTGTAATTGATATACAGAGCGTATAATATTTGTGCTTATTTTCTGTATGTATAATATTTTCCCGGATTTTTTGAAATTTTCTTCTGAAAATTTCTCTTTTTTGCAGCAGAAAATCTCTCGCAATAGAAAAAACAGTGAAGTCCCTCGGTCCGGGGTTCGCCTTACATCCGTTGCAACTCCTGCAAAAGCGGGTTGTGCAGCAGCATACCAACCAGCTGATACCGGTAGCTTTTCACTGTCCGGCCCACGGACTCGGAGTATACCCCGCGCAGATAATCACACTCCCGCGCAAACAGCGCGTCCAGCAGGGCCAGCTGGGTGTCGGTGACCAGCAGTGTGACCTGCCCCTTTGTGTCCAATCCACGGCCGTGGCTGGGCATATACTTTTCGCGGCAGTCCAACGAGGGGAACACATAATATTGTTCTGGGTGGGCAGCAGCGGCACGGAGCTTTTCGGCATCGCCCTCATCCGCGCTGCACAGGATGCAGTCCGGCGCAACCGCCTGCAGGCGGGCAAACTCCTCCTGCATAATGCGGTTGGCCAGCGTGCCAATGCAGCTGTCCTGCCAGACAGCTTCCAGCTCTAACGCTTCATAAATCTTATGGTGCAGCCGTATACGCAGTCGCTGCTTCACGCGTCAGCACTCCCCTGCTCCACTCTGGCAATCAGCTCGCGCAGCCGCGTGGCCGTGGCAATCATCTCATCCAGCTCATGCATGGCCTGCTGACGCTCCTCATGGGTGTATTTTTCCGCCAGCCGTGTCTCCGGGTCTTTTCGGTTCAGCATCATTTCCAGCCGGGTTGTCTGCTGGGCCAGCTTGCCTGTAATTTTGCTCTGCACCTTCGGTGTGGTGACGTGCTCATGCTGCACCGGGGTCGGCTCTGTACGCACAGCCGGCTTCGGCGCAGCCTTCAGCAGCTCCGCGTGGGCGCGCAGCTGTTCCGTGCCCTCTGTCACCGTGGCCGCAGCGGCTTCCAGTGCGGTGCGAGCATCGGTCATATTGCTGATGCCTGCCACTACCAGCAGCGCATCCGCAAACTGCTTGCGGATAAACTGCTTCTCGCGTTCAAGCTCCTCAGCGCCAGACCCCTCGCACGGTACAGCACGCAACGCCGCCAGCTTCTCCGCCGCCGTGCGCTGCTCTGCCGGGTTCAGCCGCAAAAAGCCCTCGGCCTCACTGCGCAGCAAAAAACCGTTGTCCAGCATCGCCGTCAGCTCCGGGTTCAGGTTCTTCTCAATGCTCAAATCCTTGTCAATCTGGCGGCCGTTGATGGGTGTAGCCTCCTTGACCGCCTTCTTTGCTGCTGCGGCGGTCAGGTTGTACGGCTCTTTTTGCAGGCAGGCCACCAGCTCTGCCACGGCCTTGCGGCGTATCATTTCATTGGCAAAGCCGCCGCGCACCTGCAGGTTTGCGCTGAGCAGCATTACTTTTTTCTCGTTCTCGCTCAACGGCGTTGTGATGACACGGCAGTTTTTCACGGTGTTCCACTTGGCATCACCGTGGGCCTGCAGATAGTTCAGCGCCTTGTAGCGGCGCTCGCCGGACAGCATCACATACCGCGTTATCTTGCCCTCGCTGCGCGGGAAAACCACCAGATTGTGCAACAGGCCGTTGCGGTCAATATCTGCCGCCAGCGTCTCAATGTCCTCCTCAGTGTCCATCTGGCGGAAAATCTCATTGTCTGGGTTCAGCTCAATGTCCTGCAGCGCAATTTCGCGCTGCTCGTAGGCCAGCTCACCGCGGGTCTGGGCCGCAAGATTCGCCACCAAATTGCCTGTTGCGTTGTTGTTGGCAGCACTGAAAACGGCTTCCGTTGTGGGGATTTCCACACCGATGCGGGCGCGGCCCGGCTTCTTTTTCATGGCCATTTTACTTGTCCTCCAATTCCGTCAAGCGCTGCTTCAGCTCTGCATAGGCAGCCACATAGCTCTTTGCGGGCGGTTGTGTTCTGGCCGAGTAGCAGACCGGCACACAGCGGTTGATGCTGTTGTCTACGCTCTTGCCAAAGGCGATTTCCGCATTGAACAGCGTTGCGCCCAGCTTAGCACGGCAATCTTTGCGGATGTCCTGCGACGCTGCACTTTTCTGCACCATCGTCAGCATAACGCCAACGCCGCGGATACGGCTGGCCTTACTCTTGCGCATCTCGTTGCAGAGCACATAGGTTCGGAACGCTGAATCCTCCGAAAAAGAATCGCACTTCAGCGGGATAAGCACATAATCTGCCGCTGCAATGGCGTTGGATAGCAGCAGACTGTCCCGGCTGGGCTGGGTGTCAATTAAAATGTAGTCATAGTCATCCTTGACCTGACGCAGGAAGTAGTCCAGCACATCGGTATCACTGGCCAGATACCGGGGGTCATCCTTTTCATAATCGCGCTGGGCGTCGGTGTACAAATCCTCCAGCCGCTTGGAAAGCCGCGGCGTCTGGTCATTAGCGGGTATCAAATCTACGTTCTCGTACTCTGACTCTACAATGAAATCCTTCGTACGGGTGTTGTAGCGGAAGCCGTCAATCATATCATACAGGCTTCGGTTGGCAAACGCCTTGCTGGTGATGGCGTTGCCGCCGGTCAGTGCAAATGTAAGGTTGCCCTGCGGGTCTGTATCAAGGCAAAGTACGCGCTTGCCCTCATCGCCCATCAGGTAGGCCAGATTGGAGGTGGTTACGGTTTTACCGCAGCCGCCTTTTTCCACCGCTATGGTAATTACTGTTGCAGCCATTCGTCAGTTCCTCGCTTTGTATCCAGTTGAATTTGCACTTATAACTCCGTGGCAAATTTGTGTATGTGTTTACCGCACTCTAATACTTATAAGTATATCACGTATATTTTCTGCGTCAACTGTTTTCTTGGCTTTCGTGCGAAAAGGAAGTGCTTTATAACTCCGTGGCAATTTTGTGCACAATTTTCTGTGCCGGTTTGGGGTTTCTTCTCACCGCGCTGGTTATTCTGCGGCTACATAATAAAGCCCCTGCCAATTTTGGCAGGGGCTTCTAAATTTCTTACTGTCAAAAAGCCTTATAACTCCGTGGCAAATTCACTCGTCAAACACAGTCAAGTCCGGCTTAAACTTATCCTTGCGGCCTGCGTTGTGCAGTTCCTCCTTGCCAAGCGGCAGAATGGTGATATCCTCCATTGCGTTAAACACAACCGTTGCATTATACTGGGGGGATTTCAGCCGTCCCTGCTCACGCAAGGTTTTCATCATGCTGGCCATTCCAACCAGCCAGATTTGCAGGTCACCCTGTCTTTCCAGAATACGGTTCAGCGCGTCCCGTGTTTCGTTGGCAATGCGGGCTTTTTTCTCATTGCTTGTGTTCGTCAGCAGGCGACTTAAATAGATGATAACCGTTCCGGCCGTGTCATACAGCTCCGGGCTTATAACGGTCTGCAGCTCCTGTAGACGTGCCTTGGCCTCCAGAAGATGCGACAGCTTCGTCAGTGTCATTTCTGCGATTTCCGCGCCCAATGGCTCGCTGACACTGATTTCCGGCGCAACTGCTTCCACCACCGTCTTTTTAGCCTTTGTACGGCGGGGAACCTCCTCATTGCGCGCGCTCTTTTCGGCGTGCAGCCTGCGTACCACGTCCATCTCTTCCGCCGTTTTGTAGCGGATAAACAGGTACAGCCGTTCAAATTTCCGTCCGCCGCGGATGCGTACCGGGATGTAATCAAACCAGAGGTCCGTCATCTGGTTGATTTCCTCTTTTGCCTTGGTCAGAACATAGCGCTCAAAATCGTGGAAGTTGGCATATTTTTCGGTCAGTGGCTTTTCTTTGTCGCGTTTTCGCTTTTCCGGCGGGGGAGAGAGCTGTTCTTTCAACGCCTGTATGTCAAACACCTTGTACTTGTAGCCACGGAGTTCACGCGCCTTGTCGGGGAACATTTTCAGCACATCATCCGTCACCGGCTGAAACACCAACCCATTTGTGTAGCCGTAATCTGTATCACCGTTATCATAGGAGAGCAAAATCTCATAAAAGCGCATGGAATAGGTGCTGTTCATTGTTAGCAGATATTCAACATTGTACGATGTATAGTTACTTTTCAGCTGTGATAGGTAGGGGAGAATCTCCGGGTTGAACCGCACGCGAATCTGCTTATCGCGGTCATTGACGGTTGAACCACGCTGCAGCCATGACAAAACCTTGTACTCGTGGCCGTCGCTGTCGGGGTCAAGGCTCCAGAAGGAGCGGTCCTCCAGGCTCTTGACGGTATCCTTCAGGTACTCCAGATAGGTATTATCGTGCATATTGACGCCCGCCAAACGCCCGAAATCCGTAAAGCTCAACGAGTAGACGCGGTTGGCGTCAGGGACCTCCTTGGGGTTAATCTGGGCCATCATCGCCAGCAGAACCTTCTGTTCCAGCTTGGGCAGGGCGTACTTCGTTTTCTGAATCAGGTCATTGCTCTTGGTAATGATAGATTCCGAAGCTGGGTTGTACTTTGGTACGCCTGCGCTGCGCTTGCGCCGTTTTGTGCCGTTATTTTCTGCGGAGGTATCAGGGTCAATGTATTCACCCTCAATCACTTCCGGGTTAGTTTTTGCTGCCATAGCCTGTTACCTCCGCCATACGATACCATTAGAATACACTGTATTGAGAGAAATGTCAACGATTTTTCGCAATGAAAAATCACCAAATAAAAGTTTATTTTTCCCCATAATTATTATTTTATTATTT
>ERZ1034920.123-NODE-123-length-59589-cov-9.820439_pt1 | contig 59589 bp, 80 predicted proteins | sample MGYA00520688_ERZ1034920 | MGnify/ENA primary metagenome ERZ1034920 (study PRJEB33766, sample SAMN09781785) | gut metagenome | biome: gut microbiome | host: Homo sapiens | place: Madagascar | study: EMG produced TPA metagenomics assembly of the PRJNA485056 data set... | reverse complement strand
CCTGCGTTTGCGGCCGGAGCATCCCGAAGCTCACGTGGAACCCGGCCAAGCGTTGCTATACGACGTAAGGAGGGCTGGATGATGAAAGCACTGCCCCACAACATCCAGCAGGAGCGCGAGGACCAGCGCGACCGCTCCGCCCAGCTCTTTATGTGGTGCATCGTCGTCTCCATGCACCAAGACGACGGCATTGGCGCATCCCGCCTCCTGCGGGCCTGTAACGAAATGGACGCTTTTGAGAAAAAGTACCAGACGGCCATCCTCTACGGCAGCAGCAAGAACGCAACGGACGCCATGAGGGAGAACCTCAAAAGCATCTGTGATTTTGAGGTCCGGCTGCCGGTTGACCGAGCTCCGAGAGGACGCCGGGAGGAGCAGCTCCGCATGGCAAGCAATCAGGGCGCAGAAATCGCGTGGCTTGTTATGGCGGCCACCTGTCACGAGACGTTCGGCTACGGGAAAGACCGGCTGGCGCGCCTCAAGCAGAACTCCATGAACAACTACAAGCAGTACCTCGAGTGGGAAAAAGAGGACAAGGACCTCGCCCTCGACCGTCTGCGCAGATGCGTACAGGACGCCCTCAAAGAGGACCTCCGCGTCGCTGACACCGACGACCGCAAGGGGATGCTTTCGACCCCGGGCAGAGGCCCCAGCGTCTACGAGACGGCCGCTGTCTACTCGGAGATATTCAGGAGGGCCAGAGCAGCCCGGGCAGTGGCCCCGCTCGCGGTATACAGCGCAGCGAAGTACGACGAAACTATGACGGCCGCCCGGAAACGAGCCAGCGTTATGCTCGGCTTATGACTATCTGCCCGAAAGAGTGCCCGGACAGACACCCGGGATGCCACGACCATTGCGAACGGTATGCGGAGAACAAGGCGGCATACCAGAAGATGAAACAGGAGTACGACGGGAGCGTCCGAAACCCCTATTGCCGGAGGTGGACGCACCGGGCCATCGTACGCAGTTTCAAGAAGAAATTCAGGTAGGAGGCAGAATCATGTACGTAGCACTCACAGAGCTGGAACAGTGGCTCACAGCAGCCTCGAACTGGCTCACGGGCGCAGCCCTCGTCATCTCCCTGCCGCTGGCGGCCGTTTACATCGGCTGTATGGCGGAGGCCAGACGGGAGGACAGCGCGGCACAGACAGAAAGAAAGGATGGGACAACATGAAACAGAGCGAAAAGCTCGAGGAGCTGCTCAAGCTCATGCAAGCAAACCCGGAGCTTCCAGTCATCCTCTGTGTAGACGGTGATGTTGTCGGCGGTGATGACTGTTACTGCTGGCTTGGAACATGGGGAGCGAGCGGGATTCAGGAGTACATCATCGGAAACGAAAGAACCTACTACCGGGAGGACGACATCTCCGAGATGAACGACCCGCTCTATGAACGCTATGACCCGGAGCTGGTGGACAACATGACGGAGGAGGAGACGCGGGCGGCGTACAACGCACTCCCGTGGAAGAAAGCCATCTTTGTCGATGTCCACCAGTACGAGGAGGAGCCGGATGCCGAGGTATGATGTGCTCCTCGAGGGCAGGACAGAAAGCTCCACCTGCTACTTTGGCGTGGCAGTCATGGCCGACGACCGGAAAGAGGCGGAATACCTCGGACACGAAGCAGGCAGGAGGAAACACCGCGAGTGCGACGAAATCGAGGTTGTCAGCATAAGGAGGAAGGACGATGCTAAGCGAAGAACTCGTGGTAGCATTTTTGATTGGGTTCGCTCTCGGAGTGTCAATCAGAAATGAGCAGCTTAAAAGGGCAACGGAGCAGCGGGACCGGGCGGAAAATATGTTGCGAAATGTAAGCAAGGAATACGCCGAGATGGCGATGGACTGCGTAAACGCAATGGACCGAGCAGACAAGTGCCAAAAAGAGCTGGAAAAAATCCGGGAGGAGCATGGTGAGCAGTAACTACATCAAAGTGACCGTATGCCCCGGACTGAACCTCCGGCTTAGCATCTCTTTTGTTGACAGAATGCGAGTTGAGGCGGATGGTCGGCAGCTTACAGAAGATGTTGAGCGGAAGCTGACGATGGTTCTTGCGAAAAAGGTGTTTGCACCCCAAAAAGAATACATAGAGTGGGAGATGAACAGACTGGCCGAGATGCCGTACAACATAGGAACGTTCTACGAGGTCGAGGAGTTTTTTCGCAGAATAATCGCGGACTACGACGCAAGCCACAAGCAGACGGTCGAAATGGAGCTTGAGACACTGATTCAAGAGGAGGAGCAGCAATTCCCCAAAGTACAAGAATCAGGCTACGCAAAGGCCTTTTCGGGGAATGTTAAATTCCGAGAGGTAAAAAGTAGGATGGGAATTTTTGAATGCATTAAGGAGGCTATAAAAAATGGAAGAAAAAAGGCTCATTGATGCGGACGACCTTTTAATTGCGTTTGGCAATGCTCTTAACAATGCAACTCTAAAGATAGGCTACGGTTTCATGGAGCAGGTCGTGAACGAGCAACCTACAGTGGACCCGGAGAGCCTGCGAGGTCATGCCAAGTGGGTGAAGGACAAGGAATTGAAGTTTATCATCGTTGATGATGAAAACAACAGTCACGAGGAACCGGCAATTTGCTGCACCCATTGCAAGGCCAAAATTTCGCAAAGCGATTTCGACAGCTGGGTCTGGAACTTCTGCCCGGTCTGCGGGTTCAAGATGAAAGATGAAACGGAGGAGCAACATGAAACCGATTAACGCAGAGGAAATCGTCCGCGTATTCAACGGCTGGCTCGAGGAGGCGGACAGCCTCGCAGAGCGGGAGGCCATTGAGTGCTGCATCGACCACATTCAGGACGCCCCAGCAGTCAGCCAGCAGGAACTCCGCAGCTATATGCTGCCGTGGTTTAGCCCGTTCGCAGCCCCGTGGTGCGGGAAGATTCAGCGCGCTTTCCCGAAAGCCTACGTCACCATGAGCTTCGAGCTGATTCTCGTCCCGAGGACGAACACATACATCAACCTCAACCACTGCAGCACCCCGGACGAGTTCAAAGTCAAAATCATCGAGAATTGCTCCCGTTTGGCAAGCAAGGGCTACTCGAAGCCTTTGCGCAAGGAGCATCTTGATGGCATCAACAAGCTGCTTGACACCAATTTCACGCAGGAGGACATGGAGTACATCTACACCTACCTCGGCAACGGCATCAAACACGAGCTGTGCATGAAGTTCGTCCAGAGCGGCTATGACCTCGGCGTCATCGACGAGGGCCTGCAGGAGAAGGAGAGACAGGAATGAAAGCAAGCCAAGTGGAAATCCTGCCCTGCCCGTTTTGCGGAGCGAATCCGTTCCGCATCGCAGAAAAAAGGGAGGTCGTCAATGCCGAAACCGGTGAAACGATAAGTAGTAATATTAGCAGTACGTATTGGAAGCATCCTGAAACGCCTGATTGCGTTTTGGGATTCGGGACGTTTTTTCTCGACACGCCAGACGACATCCAAAGGTGGAACAGCAGAACCGATAAAGCAAAATCTAACCCCGAAACCTGAAAATGATTCAAGCGCATTTCAATCTTTAACCATCAAATTTGAAAATTGGAGGACAAATTTATGTTTCCGCAGAGAAGAATGACGACCGACACCCCGGATGGGAATTACTCGCAGGCTCTCAACCTGTTCGTGCGCGGCGAGGACGGCTGGGTGCAGATGCCCAGCCGGAGCATCAGCCTCAACGACTACATGAAGCAGCTTATCAAGGCGCACAACGCAGATATTGACACCGAGGGAACGCCGGAGGAGTTCGACATGACCCTGTGCGAGCACCTGTTCGACGGCCCGGAGACCATCGAAGGTCTGCTGGCAGAGCACTACACCCTCTCGTGGGCTCTCGCCTCGTTGCGCGATAAGCTCAAGCACTACGAGGACGCGCGCATCCCGGAGATTATGCCGGAGGGCTTGCAGACCATCGACCACGCCATCGGTACTTACGGCAAAGACGCCCAGCTCACGAAAGCCGTGGAGGAGATGTCGGAGCTCACCAAAGCTCTCTGCAAGCTCAAAGAGGGCAAGCGCAAGTATGACACCCCGTACAACCGGGAGATGCAGGAGGTGTACTCAAACATCGAGGAGGAAATCGCCGATGTTTTCATCATGCTGGTGCAGCTCTTTGCGATTTTTAACCCCCATGAACTGGTAAACATCACGAAAATCGTATGGGACAAGCTCGACCGGCTCAAGGATAATCTGGACAAAGAAGCAGCAAAGCAGGAGGGGTGCAAAGATGATACACCAGAATGTTGATTTATACATCTGCGAACATTGCCGCCTCGAGTTTTACGACGAGGAGGAGTGCTTGGAGCATGAAAAAACCCACTCGCCTCATTTCGATGGCTCGACGAACGAGGACATCGCTAAAGAGCTGGACGCGCTCGGTGCTAACGCTTGCAGCTTTCGGGTTGGAGATTGTGTTATGGGGATGACGGTCCACTCATTCAAAAACCTTATGAGCGTGGCGGCGAGAGCGTTGCGAGGAGGAGCGGACAATGCCGGAAAAGAGTGAGTTCGACAAGGCACTCGGCGAGCTGTACGACCTGACCGAGTGGGAGGACGCGGAGGCGGCCATCCGGGAGCTCCACGCGCGGGGGCCGGAAATTGAGCGGCTCTATCTCGACAGCAAGATTCTCCCCGGAGAGCTGCGAGCCCTCGTTATGGTGAGTAACTGCCTCGAGCGTGAGTTCATCCATCGGCAGCTTGCCACCGGGCAGCCGCTTCACATGAATGTTTTATAGGAGACAGCACAATGAGCGATGATGGTATGTTTTGCCCGTACAAGAAAAGCACGAAACGGGAAGTGAGCTACTCGTGGATTGGCCGGACCGAGATTACAACGGAGCGTTTCGGCTGGTGCTCGGAAAAGAAGTGCATGGCCTACAACAACGGCCGGTGCAAGAGGCTTGAGGAGGAGAGGGCATGAGCAAAGAAACGAGATTCTGCCCGTTTATGCGCAAGCTCACGCGGGAGCACTGGCGCACAGCGCAGGACCGCGCGGCAGAGAGCTACAAAGATAGGTTTGGCAAGTGCATCGGTGAGAAGTGCATGGCCTATGAGAATGGCCGCTGCAAGCGTCTGGAAAGGGAGGAAAACCAGTGAAGAAAAGAAACTGCCGGATGACCGGCGAGGAGAAGAACGTACATGAGCGCGCTGTGAAGTTGCGCAAGATGACCGACGAGAAGCTCGTGGAGCATATCGACCACATCCGGGAGGAGGCCTACAACACCGGCTACTCCGAAGCGGAGGTCCAGTGCGCAGCAGCCCCGGCCCCGGGCAAGACCCTGCAGCAGCTCCTCGAACAGCTCGACGCCGGAGAGTGCAAGGGCATCAAGAGCGCGACTGCCTACAAAATCGCAGAGTTCGCCCGAGAGCAGGGCTACCTCGAATGAGCGGCCCGGTAAAGGACCCGCTCCGGGCCTTGCAGGGAGCGCGGAGCCGTGCGCAGGGCGGGAGGCTGGAAGAACAGATAGAAGCCTCATGCGCTCTTTTGACAGAGACGGGCCGAGCCGACATAAGCAAGACGCCGGAGCCGATGAAACCGGTGAGCCAGCCGAACAAGTCGGGGCAGTTCCGCGCGGTGTATACCAAAAAGGCGGAACCGGATTTCAAAGGCGTCATGCTCGGAGGCCGCGCGGTGATGTTCGAGGCAAAGAGCACCGGAACGGGCAGGCTGAACAAAGACCGCGTACTACCGGAGCAGGTCAAAAAGCTCGATTCTTACACAGCCCTCGGCGCGCACTGCTTCATCGTTGCCACATTCGACGGGCTGCGGGTATACAGAATCCCGTGGACGGTCTGGCGCAGCATGAAGCAGCGATACGGCAGGAACTACGTCACGGAGGCAGACATCAAGGAGTACGCCGTGCGGTTTGGCCCGGGATTTACCCCGGACCTACTGCGTGGAATCCCGACGATGTACGACATCAACCCGCTTTCCAACGTGAGCGATGTACTCACGGCGTTTTGCGGGATGCCCTACGGGACGCAGCCCGAGACGGAAGAGTGGCGCGCGGCCGTGTACAGATTTAGCCGCTTTATGAACTGGACGACGCCGGAACGCTTTATGCTGGTGAACGAAATACGGAGGGAACAGCCGAACATGGAAAACCCGATATTCTCATTTATGGGCGTTCCCATCACGGAGGGCAGCGCAAGCAAGCTCAAAGAGGCCATGAAGAAATACGGCGTCTCCGCGCTCGAAGTGGCGGGAGTTTGCGAACGCTTTGCAAAAATCGCCCGGGCCACACTCGACGAACTGCCGGACGGAAACAAAGAGGAGGAGCACGATGACTGAACAGGAAATTGTGATGATGGCCGCAGAGGTGGCAGCAAAGGCGGCTGTCGCTGCCGTTCGGGCCATCTTAGGGAAAGAGATACAGGAGAGCGTCGAGGCCGCTGTGACGGACGCCGCCCGCCTCGGAGCGGAGGCCAGCATCAAGGCCGTGGAGCAGGAACGCAAGAAGTTCCGGGACAGCCGGAGCGACCGGAGATTCCGCAATACCAAGCTCCTGCTGCGGAACTATACCGTGCTCAACGCCAACTGCTCCCACGCAGTATACGACGCGGCCAGCGCGGCCACCGGAGAGGAGAGTGTCGAGGAAATCGTGGAGGCACTGGACGAGCTGCTCGAGGAGAACCTCAAGGTCGAGAGCATTATGAAGTCGGCAGCCCGGACGCAGCTTATCATGCGCCATGTGGACAGGATGCTCGGAATCTACAAGGTCGTCTGCGAAAACAGCGTAGACGAGGGCGAGCAGAGGCACTACCGCGTCATCGAAGCCCTCTACCTGAGAGACCGGCCGCTCTCACCGACGGCCGTAGCGGAACGGGAAAAAATCGACAAGCGGACGGTCTACAAGGATGTGGACGCGGCTTGCGCCACGCTCTCCGCCCTGATTTTCGGCATTGACGGCATCAAGAAAGCCTGACGGCACGAGGTAAACGACCCGTTTCGGGGCAAAAACACGGCATTGACAAGGCACTATACGAGTGCTAAACTACAAAATGTAGAATACCAACAGCAAAAAGAAATCCCCTAAACCCATAATTTTTTCTCCTATTTGACGGGAGCCGCCTTGCGCAGGGCGGCTCCTCTTTTTTATGCGCAAGAGTGACCCGAAACGGGTCTAGGAGGAACGGCAGATGAAAATTATCACTCTGCCGGTGAGTGACCTCCATCCGGCGGACTACAACCCGAGGAAGGACCTCGCACCGGGCGACAAGCAGTACGAAAAGCTGGCCCGGAGCATCGAGACCTTCGGCTACGTTGAGCCCATCGTATGGAACCGGACCACCGGCAACATCGTAGGCGGTCACCAGAGGCTCAAGGTGCTGTTGCAGAAAGGCTACACCGAGGTACAGGTGGTAGAGGTCGAGTTCAACGAGCAGGAGGAGCGCATCCTCAATGTCTCGCTCAACAAAATCTCCGGCCGGTGGGACAACGAGAAGCTCACCGCGATTCTGGACGAGCTGAAAGAGCAGGGCGAAATGGCCCTCACCGGTTTTGAGGACTGGGAGCTCGACGCCCTCAAGGTGACATACGACCACATTGAGGACCTGCTGAACGAGGACTTCTCCGACACCGGAAAGAGCGAGCCGAACAGCTACACCATGACATTCACCCTGCCCGAGGAGGTTCACGAGGCGATGGACAAGTACATCGACGAGAACCCCGCAGGCAAGGTTGAGCTGGCGCAGCTGCTCGTGAACAAGGCAAAGGGGCTTATCTGATGGAAATTATCAAAAAGAGAATCGCGGACATGGAACGCGCGGAGTATAACCCTCGCGTGGAGCTTATGCCCGGCGATGACGAGTACGAGAAGCTCAAGAGGAACATTGACAGGTTCGGCGTGGTAGTCCCGGTAATCTGGAACAAGCGCACGAACCGTGTCGTGTCCGGCCATCAGCGTCTCACCGTGCTTATGAATGAGGGAGTCACCGAGACGGACGTATCTGTTGTTGACCTCGACGAGACCGCAGAGAAGCAGCTCAACATCGCCATGAACAAAGTGACGGGCGAGTGGGACGAGGTAAAGCTCAAGGAGCTGCTGGACGGCCTCGGCGACGCGGCCCCGGAGACGGGATTCGACCTGTACGAAATCGAGGCCCTCGAAAACAACGTGGACGCCCTCGTAGACGGCGACTTTCTCGACAGCGAGCTCAAGAGCATCGAGGAGACGTTCAACATCTCGCTCAAGTTCAGCGCGGAGGACCGCGACGTCCTGAAAGAGTACATAAAGGACAACGGCAAAGAGGACCTTGTTGCCGTCATCGTCCAGAAGATTAGAGGTGAGATTTAATGGGCTGCAAATGCGGGAGCCAGATTATTCTCTGTAACCTGCCTGTGCGTTTCGACACCTATCGCGGCTGCTCACACGGCTGCCGGTACTGCTTCGCACAGAAGAAGAACGACATTAGCCACATCGAGCGCGACGAAAGCGTAGACGGCCTGCGCTCCTTTATTGAGGGCAAGCGCGGCAACGAAACGGAGTGGTGCGACTGGAACATCCCTATCCACTGGGGCGGCATGAGTGACCCGTTCCAGCCGGTCGAAAAGCAGATTCGCGCCAGCTACGAGTGCCTCAAGCTGCTGGCTGAGACGAAATACCCGTTTGTGGTGAGCACGAAGGGCCGCCTCATTGCGGACCCGGAGTACCTCGACCTGTTGGCACAGTGCAACTGTGTGCTGCAAATCAGCATGGTGTGCAGCAAGTACGACCGCCTCGAACGCGGGACGCCCAGCTACGAGGAGCGGCTCTCCATCCTCAAGACGGTATCGGCCAGAGTGCAGCGCACCATCGTCCGCATCCAGCCGTATATGCCCGAGGTGTTCCATGACGTTATGAAGAACATCCCTCGCATCGCGGAGGCAGGAGCCTACGGCGTCATAGTGGAGGGCATGAAGTTCTTTAAGGCCAAACCCGGCATGACGAAAATCGGCGGCGACTTCTGCTATCCGCTGCCCCGCCTCCGGCACGATTTTGAAGCCATCAAGGCGGAGTGCCATCGGTACGGCCTGAAATTCTACAGCGGCGAGAACAGGCTCCGCGCAATGGGCGACAGCATGACTTGCTGTGGCATCGACGGCCTGCCCGGATTCCGGCCGAACGAGTATAACCTCTGTATGCTGATGAACGGCAAGAACCCGGAGCCGACGGAAAAGATGAAAGAAGTCGGAACAGGCGGACCGTTCAAGACGCTGAACCAGAGCGCGGGCAGCGGGCGCAAAATTGCAAAGCAGAGCTTTTACGGCCTGATGCAGGAGGAGCTCGCCAAAAAGACCGACTACCACAGAAAGGTGTTTGGACTGGATGAATGAGTACAGCCTGACGCCGGTTCAGGAGGTAGACGGGCTGCATATCAAGCGGGACGACCTTTACGCCCCGTTTGGCCCCGGAGAGGTAAACGGAGGAAAGCTCCGGCAATGCGTGATGCTGGTGAACAGCGTCAAGAAGGACTACAAGAGCCTGCTGACGTATTGCAGCATCCACTCCCCGCAAGCACCCATCACCGCAGCAGTGGCCCGGGCAAACGGGATGCCGTGCAGAATCGTGTACGGCGGAACCACCCGGGAGAGCGTTGCGGCTCTGCCTATGCCCCGGCTGGCGATGAAATATGGGGCGTCCATAGTGCTCGCAGCACGTTCCGGCCGCCACAGCATTTTACACGCCCGCGCAAAAGAGCTGGCGGCGCAGGAAAACAGCTTTATTGTCCAGTACGGCATCAATATCATCGGGTACGGCGACACGCTGCTAACCGCAGTTGCGGCGCAGACAGAGAACCTCCCGGACGATATAGAAAACCTCGTGATGACCTGCGGCAGCGGCATCACCGCCACCGGCGTGATGATAGGACTGCACAGGTACGGGAAACGGGTCAAGAGGATGCACCTTGTAGCCACGGCCCCGGACCGGCGCGGATTCATCCATGAGACCCTCAAAAAGTACGGCGCAGACCGAGAGTTTGAGTACCACGACCTTTTCCACAGCCCCGGATTCGTTTATGAGAAGTCCGCAGCGGCTACATGGGGGGGGCATTCGCCTGCATCCCCATTACGAGGCAAAGACGATGCAGTGGTTTAGAAGCTCTGGTCTCGCACCGGAAAGCACCCTATTCTGGATTACGGGCGCGGAGCCTCGCAGCCCGGGACAGAGCCGAAAGTGAGGAGAGGAGGACAATGCCGAATAGGACCAAAGACGACCTTTGGGAGCGTCAACCGGGCGAAAGCGCGCAGGCCTACGAGGCATTTGCCATCTACCGAGATATGGGCTCAAACAGGAGCCTACGGGTCGTTGCCGAACAGTTATCCAAGAGTGACACGCTTATCAAGCGTTGGAGCCGCGAGAAAAAGTGGGGAGAACGCTGCCGAGCGTATGACAACCATTTGGATGACGTAGCCCGACAGGAGGCACTCCGAAAGTACAAAAAAATGAGGACCCGCCACATCGGCATTGCCTTGCAGCTCCAAGAGAAAGCCCTCGCGGAGCTCAAGAATCTGCCGGACGGGTCGATGACGCCAAAGGACATTATCCAGTTCCTCGACAAGGCCACGGAGCTTGAGCGGGATAACCGGATGGAGGAGGCAGGTGTCACGGCCGGAGGAAAGACGGCGGAGGAGCAGGAGGAGACCGCGCTCTCCCTTGCTGATGAAATCGCAGCCGCATACGAGAACCGGAAACGAGGAGAACAGACATGATGACCCAAGAGGCTATCCTGTACTACGCAGACCACCCGGCTGATTTTGTCGAGGACCTGCTCCACGTTACGCCGGACAAGAACCAGCGCGCTATATTGGATTCCGTTGCAAAGAACCAGATGACGAGCGTCCGCAGCGGCCACGGCATCGGAAAGAGCGCGGTCGAGGCGTGGACCGTTATTTGGTTCATGTCAACCCGGCCATTCCCAAAAATCCCTTGCACGGCCCCGACACAACATCAGTTGTTCGATATTCTGTGGGCGGAGATAAGCAAGTGGCTGCGCAACAACAAAGCCCTCGAGCGAGAGCTCATGTGGACAAAGGAAAAGGTCTACATGAAGCAGTACCCCGAGGAGTGGTTCGCTGTGGCTCGAACGGCCAGCAAGCCGGACGCCCTGCAGGGATTCCACGCGGACGATATCCTCTACATCATCGACGAGGCCAGCGGCGTGGACGACAAGGTGTTCGAGCCGGTGCTGGGCGCGCTTTCGACGCCCGGAGCGCGGCTGCTCATGTGCGGAAACCCGACACAGTTGTCGGGCTTTTTTTATGACAGCCACCACAAGAACAGAGGCAGCTACACCACGTTCCACGTTGACGGTCGGAACAGCAGCCGCGTCTCGGACGACTTCGTCAAAACCATCATCCAGATGTACGGCGAGGATTCGGACGTTTTCCGTGTTCGTGTCGCCGGAGAGTTCCCCCGGCAGGAGAACGATGTTTTCATCCCTCTGCCGCTCGTCGAAAAATCCATTATGACCGAATGGACGGAACCGGCAAAGCCCGCCCGCATCGACATCGGCTGCGACGTTGCCCGCTACGGCGACGACCGCACCGTCATCGGCTACAAGGTGGACGAAAAGGCCATGTTCTACAAGCGCAAGAGCGGGCAGGACCTTATGCAGACGGCCGACGACATTGTGGAGCTCGGCCTAAAGCTCATGGAAAAGTACCGGTTCGACAAGGCCATCCCCATCAAGATAGACGACAGTGGCCTCGGCGGCGGCGTCACGGACCGCCTCAAGCGCGTCAAGCGCGAGCAGCCGGAGCGGTTCTGGTGGATGGATGTTATCCCCGTTTACTTCGGCCAGCGCATACACCATGACTTTTACTACGACAGCACCACCTACATGATGAGCGTCGTGAAGAACCTGCTTGCACCGCAGACGCCGGAGGGTGCACAGAAGCCCGTCCAGCTCATTCTCCCGAACGATAACGACCTCGTCGGCCAGCTTTCCACACGAAAGTATTCCATGACCGACGACGCCAAAATCCGCGTGGAGAGCAAGGACGCCATGAAAAAGCGCGGGATGCACTCGCCAGACGAGGCCGACTGCATCCTCCTGCTGTGTCTGCCGGTTAAACCCAAGAGGAGAGGAGACGTTAAGAAGTGAGCGACAAGAAGCAGCCCGCCCAGCAGCGGGTAAACGTCCGCATCGTAAAGGCGGACGACCCGGAGCAGCGCGGCGGGATGAAGCCCATCGCCAAAGCAGACGGCTCCCTGCAAATCTCGCCGGAGGAGGCATACGCGGCAGGTATTTGGACAAAGCCGCCGTTCGACCTCCGAGGGCTTTCCAAGATGGTGGATGAAAGCACCATACTCCCGCAGTGCATCCGGGCCTACAAGTCCAACATCGCCGGATTCGGAATTGACATCCGGTACAAAGACGACTTTGCAGACGCGGACGAAACCACGGAGATGAAAGCGGAATGGGACCGGGCGGCGGAGGTCGTCGAGATGCTCAACATGGAGCAGGAGAGCAACGAGCTCTTTGAGGACATCGTGGAGGCTCGCGAAACCTATGGCTGTGCCTATGCCGAGGTCATCCGGGACATGGACGGGAACGTCATACAGCTCGAGTTCATCGAGGACACCCCCAGCGTGGAAAAGAGCCGGAGGCTGGACCCGCGCGTCGAGGTGACGTATTTCCACCGGGACCACACCGAGAACCGCATGAGGAAGTTCCGCAAGTATAAGCAGACCGTCAACGGCAAGACGGTCTACTACAAGGAGTTCGGAGACCCGCGAATCATGGACCCGACGAGCGGAGAGTACGTCACCGAGCTCGAGTTCAAGAGCCGCGCCAACGAAATAATCGAGTTCGCCATCGGGACCGCAACATACGGCAAGGTCCGGTGGGTTGGCTCCATCCTTACCGTAGATGGAGCCCGGAGAGCGGAGAGCCTCAACAATAACTATTTCCTGAACGGACGCCACACCCCGTTGCTGATTATGGTGAAGGGCGGCAGCCTGACGGACGATAGTTTCGCCAAGCTCAAGGAGTACATGAACGGCATCCGAGGCGAGGCGGGCCAGCACAGTTTCATGGTGCTGGAAACGGAGGCGGCAGACAACCGCACCGGATTCAACGCCGAGAACCGGCCGGAGGTCGAGGTCAAGGACCTTGCTGCTATCCTGCAAAAGGACGAGCTTTTCCAAGACTACCTCGAAAACAACAGGCGGAAAGTGCAGAGCGCGTTCCAGCTCCCGGACCTGTACACCGGATACACGACGGACTTTAACCGCGCGACGGCACAGACGGCCATGGAAGTGACCGAGAAACAGGTATTCCAGCCGGAGCGGCGGCGTCTGGCGTGGGCCATCAACAACAGGCTGCTCAACTGCTATCAGTTCAAGTACGTCGAGGTGTTCTTCCGCGCGCCGGACGTTTCCAACCCGGACGACCTGTACAAGCTGCTGACCGTCTGCAACAACGCGGGCGGCCTCACCCCGAACAAGGCTAAGAGCGTCCTGTACAAGGCCCTCGGCGAGACCTCGGAGGACTTCCCAGAGGAGTGGGGCGACATTCCGCTCGCGTTTACCAACGCACAGCAGCGGGCCGCAGCCCTCGCCGTGGCCGGAAACAGCCCCAGCGTGGCGCAGAATGGCGGTTCGGACGCCGGTAAGGAAAACACACAGCCGGAGGCAAAGCCAGCACAGAACGCCCAGCAGGGCGAGCCTAGTGTGGAGGAGCAGCTCGACGGCCAGATTCAGAAAGCGGCAGCAGCCAACGAGACGGAGCTCGTCGCCGTGATGAAAGAGGTCCGCCGCCTGCTGGTCGATATGAAACAGGAGGAGGGCGACGCGGAGTGAAGTGCTTACGCTGCGGACCCTTAATCAAGGCCATCGACGCCTACCTCGCCAAAGCGGAAAACGACCTGTACGAGCAGCTCACGATGGAGGGATACCTCAAGGCAAAAGAAAGCCTGAACACCGTGGACGAAATCGAGGAGGTCGTGACGAAGCTCCTTGAGGACAACGCCGACGACCTGCTCAAGGAGCTGGCGGACGCCATCGACCTTGAAACTTTCTTCAAGGACAACTGGCCGAAGTTTAAGAACAAGAGCAAGCTGGCGCGGGACCTTTTCGACGTTTTCCATACTCAGTTTTCCACCATCATGCCGACGTATGTTGAGGCTTACGTCCAGAAAACGGATGCAGAGCTCACCGTCACAAAGCTCACCAAGCGGACAACCGATTGGATAAGCTCGTGGAGCAGCGACCTCGCAGACATTATGAAGCTGGACACTGAGACCGAAATCGAGGCGGTCTTGCAAAAGGGCCTGAACGACGGCAAGGGCATCAACGACGTCGCAAACCTCATTGCAGACAGCGGTATCCGCTCCCCGGGCTACCGGGCGAGGCGCGTGGCTCTGACGGAGGTACTCCGGGCGCACGGCTACGCGCAGCTCGAAAGCTACATCCAGAGCCCGGCCGTCGAGGAGAAGATGTGGAAACACACCGGAGCCTACCGGAACGACCCGAGACAGAACCATGTGGACATGGACGGCGTCCGCGTCCCGAAAGACCAGCCGTTCACTCTGATTGGAGCTGACGGGAATACCTACTACCCCATGACCCCGAGAGACATTTACCTCCCACCGAAAGAGAGCGTCAACTGCCATTGCCTTTTGCAGCCGGTCGTGAGCGAGGAGGTGCTCGGCCTTTCCCTCGAGGAGCGGCAGGCCCTCCAAGCGCAGGCCATCTCGGAGGACGACGGCGAGTGGGAGAAAGAGCTCGACGCGCAGAACAAGGCGCGCGCAGGCATCAACGAGGAGGACTACACATGAAAGTTACCATCGACGAAGCCCGAGTTGGAAAGCGGCCTATTCTCAAAATCGACGGCATTGAGCTGGCGAACATCGTAAACGGGTACACCCTGCACCATGACGCAGGACAGCCCGCAACGCTTGAATTACGGATTGCATTCGGAGCCGATTTATCCGAGATTGAGGCTCTGATTGAGAACCCCAACGTCAAAATCATTATGCCGGAGGAGGAGCCCCATGTGGAAAGCACTTGACCGCATCGTTTCGGCGATTATTCGCCGCCTTTTCAAGCCTAAGTACCATGTGGAGCGGGTCGAGAGATACCAGCTCCCCGGGAGGCTGCGCATCGTCAAGTGGTGCGCAGCACCGGCAGACGCACCGGAGGACGAGCTCCGGCGCATCTTCTCCATCGTAGACGAGCCCCAGTGCGATGATATGGTTGTTTGGTTCTATTCATCGCTTGAGGATATAGGCCGCAAGCCCTTTGACGTTGCACTCCTTGAGCGCAGCGGCAAGGACGCATGGCCGACCATTAGACGCCCTACCTAGGGGCGTAGAGAGGAGGTGAGAAAACCATGAGCAAAATCGAGAAAGCATACGCCATCACAGATGCAAAGATTTCTTTTGTCAGCCTTGTAGACAAGGCGGCCAACAAGAAACAGTTTCTTATCACCAAGGCGGAGCACGGCTCCGCCTCTTTTGCTTCTTACGGCCGAATCGTCAACGCGGATGCTGATAGCCACTACATCACCGGCATTGTCTATGAGCCCCTCACAGAGGACGCCCACGGCAATTACATGACGGAGCAGGAAATCACCAAGGCCGCGTACTGGTTCGCCAAGAATGGCAATCAGGTGGATGTGCAGCACTCGTTCGAGCCGCTCGAAAAGGCGGCCGTCGTCGAGAGCTATGTCGCACCTTGCGATATGAGCATCGGCGAGCAGGCCATCAAGAAAGGCACATGGATGATGACCGTCGAGGTGGACGACCCGGATATTTTCGAGAAAGTCCAGAAAGGCGAAATCACCGGCTTTTCCATGGGCGGCGTCGGCAAGTACAGCGACACAGACGACCCTCTGCCCGAGGACGGAGTGGCAAAGGCGGAGGAGCAGCAACCCGCAAAGGGTATGCGCGGCCTCGTTAAGAAAATGGCCGCCGCCCTCGGCTTTGATGTTGTCGAGAAAGGCGAAGTTGCCGACAACTACACCAAGCGCAGCCAGAGCGACAACTTCTGGACCGCGTTCTACGCCCTCAACGACGTTCTGTACCGGTACAACTGGGTAAACGACCGTTGGGAGTTCGCCTCGGACGAGGAGACCATCCGCGACGCCCTTACCGACTTCAACAACATCGTCGCCGCGCTGCTCACCGAGGGGCAGCCCGTTGCAAAATCGCTCGAGAGCTGCGCCGTCGTCAAGGCTGGCAAGGCCATGAGCAAGGCCAACCGCAGCACGTTGCAGTCCATCTACACCAATCTCGGGGAGTTCCTCGACAAATTCCCCGAAGAAGAACAGGAGGAAACCGAAGTGACCAAGAAAGAAATCGAAGATACCGTGGCGGCAGCCGTCGCCAAGGCACTGGAAACCCAGCAGAAGCCCGCGACCAACCCCGTCCAGAAAGCCGCAGAACCGGCAGCAGAGCCCGCAGCTCTGACCGCAGAGGATGTTGGCAAGATGGTCGAGGCGGCCGTCAAGAAAGCCCTCGGCCAGCAGGAGGAGCCTGAAAAGACCCCGGAGCCGCTGACCGCAGAGAACGTGGCCGACGTCGTCGCAAAGGCTGTTGCAAAGGCTGTTGCACCCGTCCGCAAGGCCGCAGGCCTGCCGACCAACCTGAACGATGATGGCGACCCGGAGGAGGACCCCGTCCAGAAGTCCGAGCCGCATTATCTCGCTGGCATCCTGTAAGGAGGAACAAGCACCATGACTATGAGAAGCAACAAGGCAATCGTGAACGCTGCCGGTCAGACCATCACTACCGCCGGTCTGGCCGCAGGCGGCGCGCTGAACCCGGAGCAGGCGCAGAAGTTCATTCAGCAGACCTTTGAGGCAACTCCTTTGAGCGGCCTCGTCCGCCATGAGCTGCGCAAAGCAAAGACCGGCGAAATCGACAAGATTGGCGTCGGCCGCCGCCTGCTGCGCAAAAAGACCGAGAACACGGACGACGGTTATCGTTCCGGTGTCAAGCATGGCAAGCTGGAATACGCTTGCACCCCTGTCCGCCTGCCGTGGGAAATTACGGAGGAGACCCTGCGTGAAAACATCGAGGGCTCCAACTACGAGACCATCGTAACCAACCTGATGACCCGTCAGATTGGCTGCGACCGCGAGGACCTGTGCCTCAACGGTGACGAGAAGTTCGCCAAGGTCAAGGAGTTCAGCTCTTCCGCATCCTACACCGCAGGCGACCTCGTCTCATACAACGACAAGGTCTACCAGTACACCGCCGCCCACACTGCAGGCGCATTTGACGCAGGCGAGGCCACCGAGCTGGGTACTGTCGATGACGCCGACTTCCTCAAGGTGAACGACGGCTGGGTCAAGCAGTTCAAGGAGGGCGGCCACGTCGTCGATGTGTCCGGCATCAACTCCGGCGCGATGGTTCTGGACGTGTTCTACAAGGGCCTGCGCGCAGTCCCCGACAAGTTCAACAACGGTTCTCTGCGCTGGCTGATGTCCCCCCACCGCCGTCAGGAGTGGGAGCGTTACATCCTGAATCAGGCAGTCACCGCAGGCGGCATCATCACCGACAAGCGCGTCGAGAACCCCGCCAGCGTTCCCGTCGTCGAGGTCCCGGCCTTGCCCGATGATGTCATCATGCTGACCGACCCGAAGAACCTTGTGGTCGTCAACAGCTACGGTGTCGTCATCCGCAAGACCACGGAGGGCCCGGAGGCCATCTATCAGGACAAGCGTTTCTATGTCGTGCATTTCGACTTCGATACGCTGGTCGAGGAGCTGGACGCAACGGCCATTGTGACCGGTCTGGCATCCATCTGATAGGAGGCAGGACACTATGCACCTTAGACTGATTAAGGGCCTGTCCTATGATGGCGTCGTGCGCGTCTCTGCGGCACATCCTGACGTTTTTGTGGACGACCCCGAGAAATATACCGCACTGCTGGAAAGCGGCTATTTCGAGGCTCTCCCTGACGCTCACACCGTCACCGGCCATCTGGACGCCGACTTCCTCGGCGAGATGGACGAGGAGCAGCTCGACAAACTGGCTGACGATATGGGCGTCGATACCACCGGCAAGGACAAGGCGGAGGTCGTCGCGGCCGTCGCCGAGGAGCCCGTGGAAGTCCCTGACATTTCCAAGATGAAGCTCGACGAGCTCAAGGAATTTGCCGAGGACAACGGTATCGACCTGACCGGCTGCACCACTAAGGCCAGCGTTTTGCAGAAGATTCGTGAGTATGAGGCGGATGCAGCCGCAGCGGCCGCCATCATCGCCCCGGAGGGCTGATGGCCGAACGGCCGTGGGTCACGCCGGAGGAACTCAAAGAGTACACAGAATTTGAGGAAGTAAAGAACCGCGCCGACAGCAAGCTCAAAATTGACATCTCCCGGGCGGAGAGCTGGGTCATCGACTACTGCAACAACAGATTCGACGACCCGGAGAAATACCCCGAAATCCCGGAGAACGTCAAGACGGCGGTCCTCCTTATCGCGGAGGCATACGCCCACAATGCCGTTGAGCAGACCAAAGTCCGCCTCAAAAGCGAGACCTTTGACGACTACTCCTACACGGCAGAGAGCAGCATCATCGACGTCGGGAAACTGGGCGTGGAGAGCTTGCTGGACGATTACGTCGTCGTGCAGCCGCTCAACGGCGTCACGATGCGGTTAAGGAGCCTCTGAGCCAATGGCTATTGAGGACTTCTTTGACCATCGTTGCAGCATCTACCACAACCAGCAGGAGAGCACGAGCCCCGGCTACGGGCTCCCCGGCTCCCCCAAATTCAAATACCCAAAACAACCGGACCTCGAAGAAGTTCCGTGCCATTTCGGAGTGCGCAGCGCGTCCATCCAAATCGCCCAGCAGCAACCGCAGAACGATATGGACAGCGACATAAAGCTCACGCTCCCGGCAGGAACGGACGTCAGGCTCAACGACAAAATCGTCAGCAGCGAAACAGGGCTCGAATACACCGCAGGTCAACCGCGAAACATCCGAGGGCATCACATGACGGTAAAGATATACCGCACGGCCCAACAGAGGCCATTGTAATGGCGCAGGTGACATTCGACACAGTAGAGCTCGAAAACTTCGTTAAGCGGCTCGGAACGGCCGCGCAGGGCGATTTCAAGCGGGCACTGAACAAGTTTCTTGAAGGGCTCGGCATGGAGTTCCTACGCATTCTGCAAGATGAAATCGTTCGCCGGAACGTGCTGGACTATCGGCTGCTGCTCCACAGTTTCCAAAAAGGCGACGAGGAGAACGTCTGGACGCTCGACGAGAACGGCCTGACCCTTGAGGTCGGCACGAACGTCGAGTACGCCAAGTTCGTAAATGACGGCCACTGGACCAACCCGAAAGGGATAGAGAGGCGATTCGTTCCCGGACACTGGGAAAAGGCGAACGGAAAGGACCGCTTCATCTACGCCCCGGGAGAAAAGACCGGGATGGTCCTGAAAATGAAATGGGTGGAGGGCTCCCACTACTGGGAAAGCTCCATCAGAATCCTAGAAAAGCTCTACCCGGAGCTGCTCGAAAAGAAGCTGCAGAGCTGGCTGGACGAGTATTTCAAGGATTTTTTGTGAGGTGAAACCTATGGCTGCCCTAGAGCAGGAAATCGCAAGCGTTATCCGCTTTATCCTCGATTCCGTACCCGGGATTACGCCCTATTACTGGGACATCCCGGAGGGATTCGTCGTCCCCGCTGTTTTCTTCCCGCAGCCGGAGCTCACACCTCTCGGCGACACGTTCGCGTCCTACGCGGTGGAATACGACTGGTACATCCAGTTTTTCGCCAGCACGGACGAGGACGCCTACGCAAGCGCGGCAGCGGCCTTGAACGCCCTCTGCGCAGCCCGCCTGCTGGTTCCGCTCATTGACGAGACGGGAGCAGCGGCAGGAGGCGGAGTGCGGCTCAAAGACCCCGGAGGAGTGAAGCGGCTGGACACAGGCACAGCCCAGCTCACACTCCACTGGGACAGCCGCCGTCCGTACAACAGGGTGGATTGCCAAAAGGTGATGCACTACAACCTCGACCTCAAAGCGGCCGAGGGAAAAACTGAATAGGAGGTATCTGCATGGCAGAGAAGAACGCGAGCGCGGCACAGACCGCGCAGAAGTTCCCTATTGAGCGTCTGGCAAAGGCTTGCCGGACGCTTTTTCATGTTTCGGCCAGCACGTTCGCCGGTGCCACGGCGGGCATGACTGGTGAATACACCGTCGAGGAGATGCGGAAGCACATCGACGAGTGGCTCGGAAAGGAGGCCGTTGTTTAATGGCAGGTGGTAAATACGATAAGCTGGCGGGAAAGACCCGCCCGGGCACTTACATCAACTTCGAGAGCGACCGCAACGACACCGTCGGCAACTCTGAGCGCGGCATCGTGCTGCTGCCCCTGATTGGCTACGACTTTGGCCCCGCCAAGACGCCCATCACCCTGACGGCAGCGGCCCCGGATGCTTACAGTGTGGAGCTCGGCCGCAGCGTCTACGACGCGACAAACGATAAGATGCGCCTGATTCGCGAGGCATTCAAAAAGGCTGCCAAGGTCATCGTCTACATCACGGAGAGCGGCACGGCCGCAACCGGAGCCGCTGCTCCGCTGACCGTAACGGCCAAGTACGGCGGCACTCGCGGCAACGATATTCACGTCTCTGTCGTCGCAAACCCCGTCGGCGGCTTTGACGTCACCGTGTATCTGGATGCTGACGCCACCGCTGTGTACGAGGGCGTCAAGACCGTCGAGGAGCTGATTGCAGCCGCAGCAGACGACAAGCTGGTGAAGTTCGCCGGTACGGGCGACCTGAAAGCGGCATCTGGCGTGAAGCTGGCAGGCGGCACGAACGTCACCAGCGCAAACGGCGACGTCACCGCGTTTGTGGACAAGATGGAGGGCATCAAGTTCAATACTCTGTGCTTCCCCGTTACCGATGATACGTTGCAGACCGCAGTCAGAACCAAAATCAAGTATATGCGCGAGAGCATGGGCAAGGGCGTGAATGCGGTTCTGCCGGACGCAAAGAGCCCTGACCACGAGGGCATCATCAATGTCACCAACTCTGTTGTGGTTGACGGCGTTGAACTGACCCACGCGGAGGCCTGCGCATTCGTTGCGGGCATCACCGCATCCGCAAGCTGCATCAAGTCTAATACCTACGAGGTCTACAACGGCGCGACCGGCATCGTGGACCCCAAGGACAACGAAGCAGCCATTGCAGCCATCAAGAACGGCGAGATGTTCTTCTCCTACTCCGAGGCGGGCAACGTCATCATCGAGTACGACATCAATTCTCTGGTCTCCTTCAAGAAGCCCAAGGACAAGACGTACAGCAAGAACCGCGTTATCCGCACGCTGGACGCTATTCAGGAGACCATCCAGAATAACTTCCCGCCCAACAAGTACGACAACAGCCCGACCGGCTACGCCGTTATGAAAGGCATCGGCCAGACCATCCTCAAACAGTACGAGGACATGGGGGCCATCAAGAACGTGGACTATGACGCGGACTTCAAAATCGACGAATCTTTGAGCAGCGGCGACGAGGTTTATTTCATCGTCGCAATCCAGCCTGTGGATTCTGCCGAGAAGCTGTTCTTCACCGTCAAGACCCGCTAAAGCAGCAGGAGGTAAGCTATGCAGTACAACAAAAACCCTATTAGCCTCCGTGAGGGCCATGCGTTCATCGACGGCGTCGAGGTCATGGACGGCGTGAAGATGACTATCAACTTCTCCCCGGAGACGTGGACCGGCCGCCAGTTGAACGAAATCACTCCGTCTACCCGCTGGGTGGGCGCGAACATCACCGGTAGCATGACCCGTCGCCGGACCAACAACTGGCTCAAGACCAAAATCAAGGAGTATCAGGCAACCAAGGCGACGCCCGAGCTCGTGATTCAGGGCATCATGGACGACGCTAATTCTGACTACTATGCAGCCCACGGCTCCGACGTCGTGACCTGCGTCGGTTGCGTCCTGACTGGTGACCTGCCCCTGACCGCACTGGATGCAGAGAGCGGCAGCGTGGTCGATGACGTCATCAACTTCAACATCAAGAACATCATCTAACCTCCCGACATTTTTTGTCAGGAGCATACAGGCGGAGCCTCTCCTAGGTGGAGGGGCTCCGATTTTTATTTTGGAGGAGACAGCTATGAGCAAGAACCTGAAATATTTTATGCGTGAGGCAGCAGAGGTGGAGAGGGTCGTCACCGTACCGGCCCCGGAGAGCTTTAAGGACGAGAACGGCAAGGTCATCCAGCTCGAGGTCAAGGTGCTGTCCTCTGAGCGCATCCGCGCAATCAACGAAGCATACCACACCCACACTGTCGCTCTGGACAAGAAAGGCAATCCCTACATCAACGGCGGCAACGTGGTTTTCCGCGACGAGCGCGACAATGCAAAGGCCACCCGTCACATCCTCGTTGAGGCCCTGCAGTACCCCAAGCTGGACGACCCGGAGCTGATGAAGTATTACAACTGCGTGGACATCACCCAGATGCCGGAAAAGGTTTTCTCCCGCGCCGACGAGTTTGCTCATGTCACCCGCGTTGTCATGGCTCTGCTGGGCATCGGCGGCCAGCTCTCCGAGGAGGAGCAGAAGCAGGCCGATGAAAAGGAAATCGACGACGCAAAAAACTGATTCGCAGCGCGGGCAGCGAGACGTACTGGGCCCATGTTCTTTGGCAGCGGCACGGCCTCCGACCGGAGGAGTTCGACCGAATGAGCCGGAGACAGAAGCTCTTTTACATCGCCTCCGAGGAGGAGGAAAGCGCGCGCCCGTGCAGAAGAGATACCATGAAGCTCGTCCCTATAAGGCGATAGGAGGACCGACATGGCAACACTGAAAGTCGTATTCAAGGCCATCGACGAAATCTCCTCCAAGTTCAACGAGATGACGCAGAGCGGCGAACGGGCTCTGGAAGCGTTTGAGAACACCGGAACGGCGGCAGACGGAGCGTTGAGCAAAGTCTCCCGCACGGCTGCACAGACCGCCAAGAGCACCGACGCTGCCGCTGATTCCGTCGATGACCTGTCCTCGGCCATCGTGGACTACGAAAAGGCCACCGGGCAGGCGGCAAATTCTACCGGCGTCCTGTCCGAGAAAACGACCGAGACTGAGAAGAACCTCGATGAGGCAGCGGAGGCAGCCCGTAAAGCCTCGGAGGAGGTCGAGAAGTTCGGCGATAAGTCCGAGGAAACTGGCAAGCAGAGCGAGGAATCGAGCAAAAAGAGCCGCGACGGCATCAAGGAGCTGCAAGGCGTCCTTGCGTCGGCCGGAATAGCCGCCACTCTGAACGAGATTAAGAACGGCTTTTTTGACTGCTCCGAAGCGGCCGCACAGTTCGAGACCTCCACTGCAATGGTTGCTACCATCGCGGATACGAGCCAGAAATCCTTGAGCAGCATCTCGAAAGAGGTGCGCACTTACTCCAACGAGACCGGCGAGGCGGCCAGCGACATGGCAGAGGCGACCTATCAGGCCATCTCTGCCAGCGTCAACACGGCGGACGCTGCGGCCTTTGCGGGAACCGCGACCAAGCTGGCCGTCGGCGGCTTTACGTCGGCGACCACGGCTGTGGACGTTCTGACAACGGCCATCAATGCCTACGGCCTCGCGGCGTCGGATGCAACGCAGCTTTCCGACTACCTTATCACCACCCAGAACCTCGGCAAAACGAGCGTAGACCAACTGGCGCAGAGCGTCGGCAAGGTCATTCCTCTGGCGTCTGCGTACAACGTCCAGATGGACAATCTTAGCTCGGCTTACGCTGTCCTAACCGCCAACGGTATCGCTACCGCAGAATCCGGCACCTACCTCAAGTCGATGCTGAATGAGCTCGGCGACACCGGCAGCGACGTTTCTGAGGCCCTGCTGAACTCCACCGGCAAGACCTTTGCGCAGCTCATGGAGCAGGGCTATTCCCTCGGCGATGTTATGGCTATTCTGGGCGACGCGGTAGACGGAGACAGCACGGCATTCAACGCCCTGTGGAGCTCCACGGAGGCCGGTATCGGCGCACTGTCCCTGTTCAACGCAGGAGCAGACAAGTACAACAGTGTGCTCGATTCCATGCGTACCAGCGCAGGCGCAACCGAAAAGGCTTACTCCACGATGGCGGACACGACCGACAAGAGCAAGCAGCGGATGGAGAATGCGTTCAACAACCTGAAAATCTCTGTCGGCGATGTGCTCAACCCTGCGCTCACGCAGGTATATGAGGGATTCACCTCGGTATTTGCGGGCATGAGCGATTTTGTGGACGAGCACCCGGCCATCGTAGCGGCCATCTCGGCCATTGCGGTCGGCGTGGGCGGATTCACCGGCGCGCTGGCTGCCTACAACCTCGCAACAACGGCCGCAAAGTTTGTGACGGAGGCATTTACCGCGACGCTGGCGGCTAACCCGTTCGTCCTCGCGGCCGCAGGCATCGTTGCTGTCACAGCAGCGGCCACCACCCTGACCGCTGTTCTGATTACGCAGAGCGACGAGTACGAGGGCATGACGGCCACCTGCCGTGACCAGTACGACGAGCTGCAGAGGCTGAACGACCAGTACAATGCAGCCTGTGAGCAGTACGGCGAGAACTCCGACGCGGCCAACAGCCTGCGTTACCAGCTCGACCAGCTCAACGACGAGTTTGAAGCCAACCGACAGACCGTCAAGGAGTTTGTGGCGGAGTGCGACGGCCTTGTCGAGAGCCACAACAAGGTCATGGACGCCTACAACAGCTCCACCTCGAGCATCAAGGACCAAGAGCTCGGCACACTGGCCCTGACCCAGCGGCTCGGAGAGCTGGCCTCGCAGAACACGCAGACCACCGCGAGCTACACGGAGATGAAAGCCATCATCGACCAGCTCAACGCCGACGTCCCGGGTCTCGGCCTGACATACGACGGCGTGACCGAGAGTGTAGACGCGACCGTCGAGGCCATCAAGAAAGCCGCAAAGGCGCAGGCCGATTCGGAGTACAAGGCCGAGCAGCAGCAGACCTATGTTGACCTGCTGAAAGAGCAGAGCAGCCTCGAGCAGCAAATCGCGGAGGCGGAGGCCAACCTCGACGCGGAGCGTCAGCGGCGCGGTATGAGGCAGGACGACGTCACCGGCGACTGGGTCAGCGGCAGCGGCTTTTGGATGGAGGACAGCCCGTGGGTGGCGTGGACTTCCGACATCGACGAGTACAAGAAATCCCTCGAGGAGCTGCAAGCCGCCTACGACGAGAACCAGCAGACCCTCTCCGACATCGAGGGCGAGTGGCGCGGCGTTGTACAGGCGGTTGAGGATGCGCAGAACCAGACCGTCACCTATGACGAAGCCGTCAGTATGGCTACAAGCTCTGCGCAGTCTGCTCTCGACGAGCTGACCGCAGCCTACGACAAGGCTTACCAGTCCGCCCGCGAGAGCATAGAGGGCCAAATCGGTCTGTTCGACACGATGAAAACCTCGTCGGAGCTTTCCATCAGCGACATGGAAAAGGCCATGCAGAGCCAGACGGACTACCTCAACCTCTACTCTGAAAACCTCAAAAAGGCCGCAGAATATGGCCTCGATGACGGCCTGATTAAGTCGTTGAGCGATGGCAGCGAGGAAAGCGCAGGCTACATCAACGCCATCATCCAGAATATCGAGAAACTGGGCGGCAGCACCGAGGGTATGCCCGCAGCAGCCTCTAAGTTCGTGGACGAATTTAACTCTAAGTTCGAGGAGACCACAAAGGCGAAGGATGCCTTTGCAGACAGCGTTGCCAAGATGGAGACCGACTTCGACGAGAAGATGGGCGAAATCGAGCAGACGATGGTCGGCACGGTCGAGAAAATGGAGATGACCGACGAGGCGGCAGCAGCAGCGAAAGCTACCATCGAGGCTTACTGCAATGCTATCCGCTCCATGACTGGCGAGGCCGGGAGCGCGGCGCAGGCCGTCGCAAACGCGGCTGCCGCTCACCTGAGCACCACACCCAGCACGACGGTCTCGGGCCATGCAAACGGCACGGTGTCCGCACCGGAGGATGTCTACATCGCCGGTGAGGAGGGTCCGGAGCTTATTATTGGAGCAAGAGGCTCCGAAGTATTCCCCGCGCAGGAGACCGAAAGAATCCTCGCGGCCGTGAACAGCGCGGAAAACGCCACGAACGCCCCGGACGACACCGCGCCGGAACCGGAGCTGCCGGAGATTGAGCAGCCTGCCATGCAGGAGCTCAAGGAACAGGAGCCCAGCACCGCGACGAACGGCGCAGAGCTTATGCCGACCGAGGAAGTCAAACCAACGACGGCCCTGCCCGAGCAGCCCACAGAGCCCGTTGCGCAGCAGATTGCGAAGCCTGCCGCGCCGGTTGAATCGCAGGCCGCGCCGGAGGCGAAAATTCGCCCCGCAGAGGCCGCTATTGAGCCGGTAGAAGCAAACTACCCTGTCGAGCAGGAAGTGGCGCAGGAAAGCCCCGTAGCTGCTCCTGCGAACAGCCAGCCCGAGGAACCGGCATCTGCCGAGGTTTTCCCCGCGCAGGCAACCGAAATGAATCCCGCGCCGGAGGAGCCTGTGGCCGCTGTACCCGAACAGGAGGCAGAGACCACCGCGACCCCGGCAGAGCCCGCAGAGAGCCCCGAGGAGCCCACGGCGACGGTAGAAGTGCCGACGACCACCCCGGAGCTCGAACTGCCCACGGACGTTCCTGCAACACCGTTTGCGACCGCTGCACTCCCGGAACCTACGGCAAGCCCGCTCCCGGAGAATGACCTGCCGGAGGGCATGGAGGCCGTCAAGGAGTATTCCTATCTTACGGCTGACGGGCAGGGCTCTGATGCGCAGCCTACCGGCATCGAGTACGTCGAACCGGAGGTGCAGGCGCAGACCACGGAGGAGGCTGCACCCGCAGAGGAGGCCCCGGTCAACACGACGGCCCCGGCCGCCAGCGACGCGCAGCAGGAGGCCCCGGCCACCACCTCGGACGCGCCCAGCATCGGCGAGACTGTCAAGCGCATTATCCTCGAAATCAACGGCAGCGGCTCCATCGACGTCGGCGGCATGAATGAGGAATCCGTCCTCGATATTCTGACGCGCCATGCAAAGCCGGTCCTTATGAGCATCATCAAGGGCGAAATCTTCGAGGAAGGAGACCTTGCCTATGATTTTTGAGAGCAGTATGCAGCTCTGGATTACGCACAACGGAGAGCACGAGAAAATGCGCTTTCCTGTTCTTCCGACGAAGTTCGACGTCACTCACGGGACGAAGAACACGAGCGTCACCATCAGTGGCCTCGGCGAAATCCTCATTTTGCAGGACCGGGCGGCCGTGGAGGTATCGTGGGACAGCTTTTTCCCGGCCGCGTATTTTCCGGGCATCCAGACACCATTTATGCTGTCGTCACCGGACACGATGATACAGCGGCTTTTCGAGTGGAAAATCAGCTCGAAGCCGGTGCATCTCATTCTGACCGGAACGCGCGTGAACTTCTACGCAGCTATCCAGAGCTTGCAGCCTTACAGAAAAGGCGGCGACCCCGGGAGCATCTACTACAAAATCAAGCTCAAGGAGTACAGAGAGGTCAGAATCCGGCAGGTCAAAGTCAGCTCGACCGGAACCGCGACCGTCTCCGGCGGCTCCACCCGGACGGACAACCGAGTGCAGGCGAAAACCTACACGGTCAAGCCCGGAGACTGCCTCTACAACATCTCGAAATCGACCCTCGGCGACGGAGGCCGGTACAACGAAATCTATTCCCTGAACAAGGATAAGCTCAAAAACCCGAATTTGATTTATCCCGGACAGGTGTTGCAGCTCCCGTGAGGTGAGGCAATGGGCAAGATTACATTCCTCGTCACAAAAGGCGAGACCACCTACGACATGAGCGAGCTGGTGGAGAGCGCGACATGGAGCGGCCGAAAGGGCTCCCCGGCGCGCACTCTTTCTGTATCGCTTATCGACGATGACGGCTGGAAACACGCCCGTTCCGGCATTGATGTCACCAAGGGAAACCACTGTGTTTTTTATTGGGAGGGCGCAGAGCTGTTTCGCGGCATCATCATGCAGCAGAGACAGAGCACGAAAAAGACCATGACCATCAAGGCCTACGACGTGGGTATCTACCTGTCGAACAACAAAGACAGCTTTTGCTACAAGCAGAAAAAGGCGTCCGAAATCTTCAAGGACTGCTGCGACCGATTCCAGATTCCGTACAAGGATGTGGCCGACACCGGCTATGTCATCTCGGAGCTGCCAAAGGCCAAAACGACAGCCTGCGACGTTATTTTGGACGCCTTGAGCCTCACATTTAAGGCCACCGGCATCAGGCATTATGTGACGTCAGCCGACGGGAAACTGAGCTTGATAAAGCGGAAAGACAGCATCCTGCAATGGGTGGTGGAAACCGGCCGGAACCTTATAAGCTACGACTACACTTGCAGCATCGAGAAGGTGAAAACCCGCATAAAGCTGCTGTCCAAGGAGGACAAAGTGCTCGCCGAAAAGGCGGACACGGAGCTCGAAAAGACCATCGGCATCATGCAGGACATTTCCACGCCCGACAGCAACACCGAGGAGGCGAACCTCACGGACATGGCTGAATCCATGCTCGCAGAGCAGAAGCTCCCCAGCAAAACGCTGACAATCGAGGGCCTCGGGCAGGCAAACGTCATTTCTGGCGTCGGCCTGTGCATCATCATCAGGCCGCTCGGCATCTCGAACAGTTACTATGTAGACGAGGATACCCACACATTCAAGGGCAACTACCATGCGATGCGCCTTACCTTGAACATGGCAACAGACACCGAGCGGAGCGCAAAGGCGAGCGATGAAAAGAGCTCGACCTCGCACTCCGTCGGCGATAAGGTCCAATTTTCGGGCGGTCCCCAGTACGTTGCGTCCACCGCGACGTCTCCGACCAACAGCCCGAAAGCGGGACCGGCGAAAATCACCGCCATCGCCAAGAGCAAGAACGCAAAACACCCGTACCACATCATCCACACGGACAAGCAGAGCACTGTCTATGGATGGGTGGACGCCAGTCAAATCGGATAGGAGGAGCTGTACATGAACCCGGATGAAGCGACGAGCCTAAAGCAGCTCTTTCTCTCCATGCTGCCGAAGGACGGCGGCATCGTTGTCGGTACGGTCACGAAAGAGAGCCCGCTCACCATCCAGATAGAGAACGACGAAAAGCTCGAAATCTCAGGCAGCGCGCTCCTCGTCCCCCGGAACCTGACCGACTATCAAGTGAAAGTAGACATCGCCCTCGCGGACGGCAAAATCGACAGCAATACCCATGTTGGCGGCGCACACGGCCACAAGTTTCAGCTTAACGATTCGAGAGGCGGACCGGTAACCGGCATCGTCGGCTGCCCTTTCGAGGGCGCAAAAGACGAACCCAAGGGAGACTATCACAAGGTCGAGAGCAGCAAGGAGAGCGCACACATCCACTCGTTGAAAACCTTTTCCATCGAGAGCGGTCTGCTGACCGTTTACAACGCGCTCAAGACGGGCGAATCTGTCTACCTTCTCCGCTTCAACGACGGTAAGAGCTACTACGCTCTTGAGAGGGCTATCGTATGAGCAGAGTATATATTCCCATTCCCATTTCCGGCATCGAGGAGGAGAAAGAGCAGCCGTCGCTCACCTACAAGCTCGACCTCGATACCGGGCGCATCGTCGGAAAGGTTGACGGCCTCGAAGCCGTCAACCAGTTTATTTTGAAAGCACTCCTCACTCCGCGTTTCCACTGCCTCGTCTACGACAACCAGTACGGCAGCGAAATCAAGGACACTGTCACGGACGAGAGCGCGACAGAGGAGCTTATCAGGGCGGAAATCCCGAGACTTGTGGAGGATGCACTCCTCTGCGACGGCCGGATTCTTAAAGTCTATGACTTTGAGTTTGAGTTCAACGAGGATTCCTGCAACGTCCACTTCACGGCGGACACTATTTACGGGACCACAGAGGTCGAGGAGGTGATATAGAGTGTTTGAAGCCCAGACCTACGACAAGGTTTTGGAGGAGATTTTGAGCCGCGCGCCGGACGGAATCGACCTCCGGCAGGGCAGCATCTTCTACGATGCTGTCGCAGGCATCGCTTTCAAAATTGCCAAATACTATGCAGACCTCGAACAGGTGTTCGAGATGGTGTTTCTGGTGACGGCGACCGGCGATTACCTGACGCTCAAGGCGGAGGAATACGCCGTTTACCGGCAGGCAGCCGCGACGGCAAAGTACCGCATCAAGTACGACGGGGAACTCCCGGAGCTCGGGACGCGCTTCTTCTGCAGCGGCCAGTATTTTGTGCTGGCGCAGGATGACGCCCTCGGCATCTACATCGAGGCGGAGAAAGCCGGAACGGAGGCGAACGACATCCCGGCCGGAACCTCTGTTGTGCCGACCGACACGCAGCGGAGCCTCACGGCCTGCTCCATCGTCGAGGAGCTCGAGCCGGGCGCAGACGACGAGGACGACGAGAGCCTCCGTAAACGCGTACAGGAGAAAATCGCCGGACCGGCAGAGAACGGAAACCAGCAGCACTACAAAACGTGGTGCGAGAGCATCTCCGGCGTCGGCCGTGCGCGCATTGTTCCCCTTTGGGCGGGAGAGAACACGGTCAAAGGCATTCTCATTGACACGGAGGGCGGCCCGGCGTCCGAGGCCGTTGCGCAGCGTGTACAGGAGTACATCGACCCGGGCGGGACCGGCCTCGGTGAGGGACAGGCCAACATCGGCGCGCACTTCACCGCGACATCCGCCACGGCGAAAAGGGTCAACATCTCTTTCTCCGTGACGCTTGCAAAGGGAGGAGACCTCGCCAGCGTCAGGAGCGCAGCGCAGACGGCCCTCAAAGCTCAAATCAAGAGCATCAACCTCACCACGGACGACAACGAAACGCCCACCCTGCGCATCAGCACGGTCGGCAACACGATTTACGGCCTCTTGGGAGTGCTGGACTACGCAAACCTCCGTTTCAACGGCCAGACGGCAAACGTCGAGGCCGGAAAAGAGGAGGTATTTGTTTTGGGGGAGGTGACAGTAAGTGAAACCAACCCTGTATCCTAACGGATTCCCCAGCGCATACGAGGAGCTGAAAACATTCTACCCGGTGTTCTACCGGGATGTTTTCGAGATGGACGCTATCTGGCGCGCAGCCGGAGGCGGGCTGGACGAAATCGAGGACGGCGTGGACGCTGTCGTCAACAACAACTTCGTATCCCTGATGGACACGGATGCGCTGGCGCGGATGGAAACCTTCCTCGGTATCCCTCTGAACCAGAAGCGCACCCTCGAGGCGCGGCGCAAGCTCGTCGCCTCGTACTTCATCGGCGGCAACCACATCGGCGCGCGAGAAATCAAGGACATCACCCGGGCCTTTACAGAGGGCACTTGTGAGGTCTCTTTTGTGGGCGGAACGGTCTATATCCATGTGAAGTCCGACATCAAGGACACGCCACCGGAGGATGACTATTACTACATCCTACGAAAGAAGATACCCGCGCACCTCGGCGTATACACCAACATCGAAATCGAGTTCTCGGAGCGGCTCTATGTTGGCTCGAACGCACTCGAGGGCAACCGGTACGACATTGTACCGCCGCCACCTGTCGGCCAGAGCGCAGCCGGAGAGCTGCGCACCGGCAGCCATATCACGCAGAGCGACAGGACTGGCATAGACCTGCATCCGCAACCCGGCCTCTCGTTTGAGACCGGGCTCTACGCAGCGGCCGTCGTCCTCGAATCGAGCGAAACGGACGTTGACCTGCCTGCACCGGAGCGGCGCAGCGCACAGAACGCGCTCCACGCCCGCACAGGCATGGTTGAGAGCAGCCGAACGGCCGCAGACATGATTCTGTATAGCGGCTGGGAGGACAGCGCAGAGAGCACCGTAAGGACCGGCGCGGCCTATGCGCAGACCACGCTCGTCGCTATCGCCCCGGCATTTCAGCAGGAGCGCGCGGCCGCAGCATACACAGCCCGGACCGGCTGCGGCGTCATCGAGAACACACACTACATTGTGCAGACAGCACAGAAAGGGAGTATCTAAATGGACGGTTCTATTACCACCAATAAAGGCATTGCCCTTATCGGCAAGCTGCTGGCGCAGAAAGGCGCATTACAGATTACCCGCGTCGCAGTCGGCGACGGCACTCCTCCCGCATCCCCGGCAACGCTCAACGCCCTCGTGCATGAGCTGAAAAACGCCACCATCGAGAGCGTGGACAACCCGAAGAATGGCGAGGCGAAAATCGTTGTCACTGTTTCCAGCATCGGCGTGACGCAGGGCTTTTTCGTCAAGGAAATCGGCGTCTTTGCAAAGGACACCGACGGCAAGGAAATTCTGTACGCCTACGCTGGATTCTCCGACAACCCTCAGTGGATTCGCCCCGAGGGTACGGCTATCACCAACGTGGCGACCTACGACATCAACACCATCATCGACCGCGTTTCCGATGTCAAGGTCACTATCGACCCGTCGAGCCTCGCCACTAAGGCAGACCTCACCAAGCTGGACAACCGTATTTCCGCACTGGAACGCAAAGAACACGTCAAAATCTACGGCGTCCGCTGGCCCAAGGGCGCGAGCGCAAGCAAGGGCGAGCGCATCTACGACAGCGTCGGCATGACGGCGGAGGCTGGTGTTGGTAGCCAGACCGTCACCAACGACTTCGACAAGGCTTACCCGTTCGCAGGCCGTCGCCGCTGCAACGGCTACCGCGACGCAGACCGCACGTTCCATGTCACTGCATACGAGGGCGAGCCGGGCTACACCACAAACGACCCGGCAAAGCTGGTGTATGTCGAGACGCCGGAGTTTTATTACTTCGACGGCATTGACGGCGACTACGAGGTCATGGCCGTGTCTACCTACCCGGTCCCGGGCTTTGAGTTTATGCCCCGCACCTACTCCGCCGCCTACCTCGTCGCTATGGAGGGCAAGACCGACAGCAAAAAGCCAACGAGCCGGAGCGGCGTATTCAGCGACTACAACAGCCTGAACGGATGGGCGACCGACATCAAGAAACTGGGCTCCCAGTACACCGGTATGCTGGCGGTCGATAACTACATCGACGGTCTCCTGATGATGGTTGAGTTTGGCACGAAAGACGTGCAGACTGTCATCATGGGCGCGAGCACCCTGCCGTATTCTGATTCTCATGTTGCGCTGGCAGCAGAGGACAGCGCGAACCGCATCCTCATTACGAAAGCGCAGGCAGCAGACTACGTCGTCGGCCAGACTATCAGCCTGTCCAAGAGCAAAATTTGGAGCGATGAAGTTGCCAAGAACCGCATCGTTACCAAAATCGAGGACAAGAGCACGGACCAGACCTACCTCTACTTCGACGGCGCAGCAGTCAGCGTTGCCGAGGGTTGCCATGTGAGCTCCCGTCCGTGGGTAAACGGCGCGGCCGATGTTGTGGTGGCCAGCTCTGGCTCCACCGTGGACAACACGAGCGGCAAATACCCCTTTATTTACCGTGGCAAGGAGAACCCCTATGCAAACGCATGGGTCAATGTGGCGGACGTTCTCGCAACCAGAGAGGGCAGCGAGGGCAACTACAAGTATTACATGAACTACCTGCCTGACCCGACGAAGTACGCAGGAGGCACGGTCTCCTCCGACTATGTGAAGCTGTCCTACGAGATGGCAAAGGATGGCGGGTACGTCAAGGAGCTCGGCAAGGATAAGCGGTATCCGTTCATCCGCATGACGAGCGTTGTTGGCGGCAGTTCGACCACCTACTATGCGGACTATTACTGGCCCGCACAGAGCGCGGTCTGTGCGGTGCTTGCTGGCGGCGACCTCCTCAATGGCCGGGACTACGGCTCTCGTTCCTTCGGCTGCACCTATGCCCCGTCGGACTCGCACTGGGCTCGCCGCGCGCGTCTTTCTTAAAATACCTGACAGCAGGGGATTGGGGGCGGCCAGCCCCCTTTCTTCTTCTGTCTTTTTCTTTCGCTTTTTAACTCCAAACAGGGACTTGGTGTGCCCTGCTGTGCGGTGATTGCTGGCGGCAACCTCAACAATGGCCGGAACTACGGCTCTCGTTACTTCAACTGCAACAATGCCCCGTCGAACTCGAACTGGAACCGCCGCGCGCGTCTTTCTTTATGCGTTCCCATAAATTATTGCACACCATTTCGCCGCCCTAGAGGCAGCCGGACCCGGAGAACGGGCCGCCTTGCCACTCGGCAAAAATACGCCACATCAGGTGGGAGCTAGTAGGACCGGACAGGCCTCGAAAACCCTCAAGGCTAAAAGAAAGAGGTGAATGCCTGTTGAAAAGGGCAGGATTCCTGTATGAAAAGCTCCTCGACAGAGAGCTTATCAGGGACGCCATCATAAAGGCATCACGGAAAAAGCGTCGCCGGAGGTCGGTTAGACGCATCCTGAATAATATCGACCATTACGTCGATGAACTCTACACCATGATTGCGAACGAGAGCTTTACGCCCTCACCGTACCGAAGATTCCAAATCAAGGACGGCGCGACGCAAAAGGTGAGAGAAATTTGTTGCCCGAAATTCTACCCCGACCAAATCGTCCACTGGATGATGATACTCGTTCTCGAACCCGTGCTTATGCGCGGGATGTGCGAAACGAACTGCGGCAGCGTCCCCGGGCGCGGCGCGCACTACGGAAAGAAGCACATTGAGAAGTGGTACAAGCTGGACAGGAAGAACACAAAATATTGCGCAAAGCTCGACATCCGAAAATTCTACCCATCGTCTAAGGCCCCGGCCGTTATGCAGGAACTGCGGCACATTATCAAGTGCAAGCGGATGCTGCGGCTGTGTGAGACGGTGCTGAACAGCTCGGACGGCCTGCCGATTGGCAATTACACCTCACAGTGGTTTGCGAACTTCCTTTTGCAGCGGCTTGACCATTTCATCAAGGAAGTGCTCCACATACGGTATTTTGTCCGGTACATGGATGATATGTGTCTCTGGGCATCGAGTAAAAAGCTCCTGCACAGAGCGGTAAAAGCAATCGAGAAGTTTCTGGCGGGTCTCGGCCTTGTGCTAAAGGCCAACTGGCAGATATTCCCGACGGCTGCCCGCGCGGTGGATTTTCTTGGATTCCGATTCTTCCGCGAGAAAACGACCTTGCGAAAGAACCTCGCTCTGCGCTTGAGGCGGAGGGTGAAGAAAACCTACAAGCATACCCAGAAAACAGGCAGAGTGCGAGCGCGGGACGCAGCAGCGGTTATGAGCTACTGCGGATGGCTGAAACACGCACATTGCCACGGCTTTTTCGTGAAGTACGTTAAGCCGTATGTGAACTTCAAAAAGCTAAAGGAGGCTATCAGACATGAAGCGAGAATACGCGCACGAACCGCCTATTGTGTCGGTAACGCAGCTCAACCCCGAACAGTGTGAGGTGCTGCTGCACGAGAACATCAACGCGGAGACCCGCACCACGACCGGCGCAAACGGCGAGGAGCAGACCACCGTATACACGGCACAGGAGTACACCCTCATCATCCCGTGGCGGGAGGGCATCGAGGACAGCATCAAGGCCAACGTCGCCGCATGGACCGAAATGGCCCGCAAGCAGGAGCTCGAAGAGCTGCTGCCTGAAAAGTTGACCGAGCTGGATAATGCCTGCCGCAAGGCCATCGTCGAGGGCTGCTGGGTCGAGCTGGCGGACGGCTCCACCCAGCACTTTGCGCTGACGGAGGCGGACCAGATTAACCTCAACGTCGCGCTCGAAGCCGTGAAAGCGGGCGCGGAGGGCTATCCCTATCACGCGGATGGTGAGCTGTGCTGTGTGTTCAGCGCGGCCGACATCAACGCTGTCGCAGCAGCGGCCGTGGCGCACAAGCTCTACCACACCACCTATTTCAACCACGCGAAGCAGTGGGCCACCCGTGCCAAGACGGCAGACGAGCTGGCCGGTATCCACTACGGCGCACAGCTCCCGGAGGACCTTGCGGCCAACATGGCAAAGGTCATCGCTAGTGTATCGGGCCAGTAAGGCAGCCGCGCTGTTCCTGACAGGCGGCACGGCCTACGCGCTGCTTGAGACGGCATGGCGCGGTCACACGCACTGGACGATGTTCGTCCTCGGCGGATTCCTTTTCCTGATTCTAGGCGAGCTGAACGAGGGCTTGCTCGAATGGGATACCCCGCTCATTTTGCAGGGCATCATCGGTTCAGCCATCGTGACAGGAGCGGAGCTCGCAACCGGGATGATTCTCAACGTCTGGCTCGGCCTCGGCGTTTGGGATTACTCCGGGATGCCGCTCAACTACAAAGGGCAGATTTGCCTCCCGTTTAGCATCCTGTGGATTTTCGTTTCCATCGCGGCCGTCGTTCTCGATGACTGGCTGCGATACTGGCTGTTTGGGGAGGAGCGTCCGCACTACACACTGTTCCGGCGCGGCGAGAGCCGCTGAAAGGAGCCGCTGAAAGGAGCCGCCAATGAACCGCGAGGAGAGGCTCGAACAGCTTTTGACGGCCACCGTTAAGCTGCTCGACCAGTGGGAGGAATACTCCCTCGAAACGAACTGCGGGGAGCCGGAGGGCTACGGAGCAGCCCGCGCGGTGGTACACGCAGAATTTTCCGTACTCAAACAGACCGACAAAGGAGACGTCGAGAATGAGCGTAATTACCTTTAAGCCGAACGACCACACGAAAATCACCACAGACTTCGAGCGGTACGAGTTTGCCTGCCCGTGCGGATGCACGGCGCAGATGATTGACCCGGAGCTCGTCCGGAAGATGCAGGCCATCCGCACCAAGCTCGGCAAGGCCATCAAGGTTACTTCGGGCTACCGGTGCGTGAAGCACAACGCAGACCCGAAAGTCGGTGGCAGCCGGACAAGCCGCCACCTCTACGGCATTGCGGCCGACTGGCGCACGAAGGACCGGAGCGTAAACCCCGTTGCCCTCGGCATCATCGCGGCCGCACAGGGCTTTGGCGCGGTCGGCATCTACTGGCACGACAAGGCCGCCATTGTCCACACCGACACGCGCGGAGGCAAGGCTACATGGCTTTGCGTCCAGCCCGGCGTGTATCCCAGCACCACCTACAATAAGTTTGTCCTGCCGACCATCGAGCAGGGTTGCGAGGGAGCCGCTAACCGCGCAGCTACGGTTATGCTGCAGCGGCTCCTCGGCATCCCGCACGACGGCAGTTTTGGCCCGGCTACCACAAAGGCACTGATGACGGCCCAGCGTAAGCACGGCCTTGTCCCGGATGGCATTTGCGGCCCCAAGAGCTGGACCGCACTGTCTGGCGCAAGCAAGTACCTGCTGTGAGGGGGGGGTGATTCCGATGTGGGAGTTTATCATCCAGTATTGGGCTGAGTGGGCTTTCGGCCTCCTCAGCGCGGCGGTCGTCGCCGTCGCGGTCAAGTACAAAGCCCTCCTCGATGGCGTCCTTGCCATCCTCCACGACCGCATTTATCAGGCCTGCCAGTTTTACCTCGCGCAGGGGTACGTTGACATGGCTGGCCTGAAAAACGTCGAGTATCTTTACCGCAGTTATCACGCCCTCGGGGGCAACGGGACAGGCACCGAGCTTTATAACCGTGTCAAGGCCCTGCCTATCCGAGGCTGATTCACATCGTTCGAACCGCCTACAATCCGTAGGCGGTTTATTTATAGCCCCGGCGTAGTCCGGGAGAAAGGCATCTCCATGAAGTACAACAACAAAGTTTCCGCCGCCACCATCGCCCGCACTGCCGCCCTGCTGCTGGCTCTGACGAACCAGATTCTGAGCGCGTTCGGCAAGTCTCCGCTGCCCATCGAGAGCAGCACGGTGGAACAGCTCGTCACCACCGGCATCACCACCGTTACGGCCCTGATTAACTGGTGGTACAACAACTCCTTCACGCAGGCCGCTATCGAGGGCGATAAGACCTACGAGAACGTCAAGAACCAGATTCACTAAGGACGCCCCAGCAGCTACCGCATAACAGCACGAGCCTCCCGGTATTCCTCACGCAAGAGGGCCGGGAGGCTCTTTTTTTATTGCCGCTTTTTGCAATATCTTCCCCGGAAACGCACTTAAAACGACATTTCCGGCGCGGTTATTCTCGTAAAAAGGCATTTTCGGAGCAGAAATGCACTTTTTGATACATTTTCTATCATTTCCGTGGATAACCGGCGAAAAGCGGAGCGGAAAAGCCGGAACGACCCGAAAAGTGGAAAACTAGGTGGAAAAAGTTGATAAAAGGGTCACGAGGAGCAGCGCACACCATTGTCCCAAAATCCCACGAAAAACAGGATAACCGGAGCGGAAATACCGTTTTGAGCACATATCCGCGCGGATATACACTGAAAACAGCATTTCCGGGTATTTCCGGCGAAACAATCGACAAAGTAGAGTAGAGTAAAGAAGAGTAGAGTAGAGAATATGTTATACTCAGCGATTTGGCAATCGCTGGTGCGAAAGCCGTTGCTATTGTCCCTTTCAGGTGCTATCATAAAAGCACGACTACCAACACAGGACAGGAGGACAACAGTTATGGGTAACACAACTGCGTCCCTCACCCGCGAACAACTGTTCGGGGGGGGGGTAACAATCGACGGCGCAGCAGAAATCCAGAGTGAATTGCGCGACCGTAGAGACAAGAAACCGAGCTCCGAACTGAACTTTGCACCGAGCAAGGCGGGCCGCGTGGCTTGCTTTGATGAAAAGCGGTGCTATATTACAGACGACGAGCTCAAGCCGCTTGCCTACTTCGACGTGGATGCTTATATTGCCGCGTGTGGAATATCGGACGACGGCAGCGTGGCTCTTTTTATGACGGCATACGGCCCGAGCGGAGAGAGCACCATGCTTATTGATGTGAACACCTTTTCGACCATTACGGCCGGAGCCGTTCCGGTGAGTGCAAATTCTGTTCGCGGGATAAACGTGGATTCGGCACGAAAAAAATTCACCCTGTTCACCGCAAAGAAGCGGGAGACAGAGTGGAGCGAGAAGCACGGTTTTACATTTGCCCTCGAGCCGACAGCCCCGGCAGACAAGCCGCAGGAGATTCCAGACTACGGTGGCATGAAAGCTGCAGAACTCATGGAAGTCCCGTATGAGGAGCTTGCGGCCGCTCGAAAAAAGGCAATGGACGAAGTTGATAGCGACGACAGTTGGGAAAAAGAGCTCGACGCAAAGAACAGAGCGAAAGCCGGGATTGATGACCCGGACGCCGAGACGTTGGAGAGAGACGCCGAGAGGCTGAAACAGTATAAAGAAAAAACGGACTTGTCGCCCTACGAGCTGCTCGAAAAGGCACAGGTCTGCATGGACGAGCTGAAAGAGGCATACACGGAGCAGGCAGAACAGAAAGCAGCAGGCTATTTGAATCTGTCCGCCCTGAATCCCAAGATGTCCACATACCAGCTCTCCAACGCCTATAAAGAGCTCGGCCAGATATACGACCAGAACGAGCTCAAACAGAAAGCCCTCGACGCATACCGGGAGGGCCTGCGTCTTAACCCTGGATTGCCCGTGAAGAAACGCATCAAGCAGCTTGAGAAAGAGCTGAACGCATAAAATGACCCAGCAAGTGACGAAAGCCTCCTGCGGAGACCCACAAAGCGTCGCAACGGTCAGGCGGCAAACTTTACGACCAGACCACAAAAGCCCGAAATCGAGGCCCCGGAGCCGTGCTCGTGGCGTTCTACGGCTCAACGCAGGAGAAAGCACTCCGAAAAGCTACCGGCAAATAGCCAGCAAGTTAAAATCAGCCTGCGGGAGACGGCCCACAGGGAGGTGATGGGGAGGGCTATACGGGGACCACGAACAGCCCTCCCGTCAACAATGGCTGCTCCGAAACACCGCAGCAGGAAGAACGGCGCGCGCAAATCCTGTATGCGCGGCAGCGGCTCGACCGCTGGCGGGCATAGGAGGCAAGCATGGAACAGTCTATTTATGAGCTCTACATGGAGCAGGTCAACCCGCAGGACACCCGCGAAATCATGCAGGCAGAGGACACGCTCACCGCGCTGCTCAAGCTGGTGGATAACCGCGAATTGCGCGACGCCATCGACCGCGCAGCAGGCCGCGTTGCCTACCTCCGAGAAGTAGCGGCATTTGAGGCCGGTTACGGCTTTATGCCAGAATAACAAAAAGGGAGACCCGGCACGACGTCGGGTCTCCTGATTCTTTACAGCCCAAGATAATCCTCAATGCTCATGCCAAGCGCAGCGGCGACGGCATGAATCTGGTAAACATCGCGCGGAACGCGGCGACCGGCCTCCCAGTCCTCAAGCGTCCGCAGCGAGACGCCGGAGAGCTGCGCCAACCGGGTGCGGTTCAGCCCGCGAGACTCTCGCAGGTAGATTATGCGAGCTGTAAGCGGCATAGACACCATCTTGAAATCCTCCCATGATTCTGATATTATAAAAATGCCGGAGAAGTGAGGCATCTGCAAGCTGTTTCTCACTCCCCCAGCATTTCAGAACTCTGGCCGCCGTCATCGGCCTTTGTTCTTCATCGGAGAGCCCTGCTTACTTGTTGAGCAGGGCTTTTACTTTTTCCATGGCCTCCTCGAGCGTTTTACTGTTACGCATAAGCTCGAGAATTTCACGGGTCCGGTTCTCCTTTGCCTCGTCGCGAAGCACCTCGGCGGTATTCATTTCGTCGTCCATTTTGTTTCCTTTCTGGCCTTGCCACCTTACTCATTGAGGAGCAGCCCCCTCAACTGACTATATTATACCACGCGAGCGCGTGGAAAGCAAGAGCAAAATGGCAAATTATTGAAATATTTTTGCGTACCTGTGAAAGATTTACTGCTCGATGTACCGGAAGAGAAAACCGCCAGCATGGGGTAACTTTCCCTTGCACACCTTTCCAATAGCACTGTCATCCAGACCGGTAGCACGGGCGGCAGCAGCGATACTCGGATACTCATGGATGACCTGATTTGTCTTGCGGTCAATCTGGCAGACCGGAGCGAGCGTTGAGCCGTGATAGGCCCGGACGCTCCGGCCGTAGCCGTCGCCCGGTTCGGGAGCCGTCTTGCCGTTCCACTTTGCGCCGGATGCAAGACCGCCAAAAAGAAAGCCCTGCATCTCGTAGGCGCGGGACAGACGCCCCAACAGCGTGTCGAGCTGGTCGCGCTGGTTGCGGTCGAGAGACTTGAGGAACGTGTCAATCTCCTTTTCGGCCTCCACGACCTCCTGAATCCCAACGTGCAAAACGTCGTTTTGCTCATACTTCTCATACAACGTCCGATAGACAGCAGCCACGGTACAGACCTCCTTGCGATTCCATTCCAAACACCGGCCACTGGTCGATGTACTCGCACTCAAAGAACAGACGAACCTCCTCCTCGGGAATCTCCGTGACGTCAACGACCTTGTCACCGGGCTTCAAATCCCTTTTGAGGAACAGAGCGGCCTCGTCGAGAGACGGAGCGCAGACGCCCTTAATAGCAATGCTGTAACCGTCTGCGAGCGACACCTCGTAATATTTGATAATCATTCTGCGTACACCTCCCCATCTTTGAAAAAAGAGCTTTGCACGGCGCAGGCGGAACGCCTCAAGAATGAGCGAGAAAGCCGTGTCGCAGGTGGCGTAGACCATCTCGAAACCCGGCATACAAAACAGACCGGCGTTGTAGAAATTGGCGGCCAGCTCGACGACGATGCGCTCGTTCTGGCTCAAATTGAACGCCTCCTTTGCAGCCGCAAATGCCATGTAGTCATCACCGATGACGGCAATACGGAGCTCCGGCCAGCGCGTGAGCGCGGAGAGCAGATACAGGGACGCGCCCCAATACGGATTGATGCGCCCGGATTCGGGATTTACGATGTGCGGAATGCGCTGAAGCTCAGACAGGAACGCAGCCTCGTGCTCTGGGTTTTTGTATGTGATGTTGATTTCCATGCGAACCTCCTTACATATCGACCGAAACAAAATGATAGGCGTACCAGCAACCGCGACGGCGAAAGAGCCTGACGCGGGTGGTAAAGAACTGACCGGAGCACCCCATGCCGTCATAACGGTCGTCGCAGTAGGCCCGGTGCATATAGAACCATTCGAGAACGCTCTCTTTTGAGAGGGGAGAGAGCTTCTCGGGCAGCTTAACGAGCTCGACGAAAGAATCGAGCTCGTCGCGGACGATGTGGCAATCGGAAACCCGATTGACGTATTCTCGAATGTCGCGCTTGAGCTGAGTGACGAACTCCTCGACGCGCTCACTGCGCACCGGACCGGAAAACCGCTCGAACATGAGCAGGTCATCGTATGCCTCCTTGAGGCTGTCATAATCGTGGATATCGCGGGCCATTAGGCTCCCTCCCTTTCTTCCCTTGCCTTGCGGAGCTCCTCGAGAAACTCAGGGAGCGGCAGCCGCTCGAGCTGATACTCCCGGCGCGCGGCCGGAGACAGGCTGTTGAGCCATGTCTCGTACTTTACCCGCTCCTGCTCTGCGCAGGCCCGGATGCTTGCGAGAGCATCTGCAGGCGGGTAATCCTCGCCGACGTACCAAGTGATTTTTCCCTCGTTGGAGATGTGGGCGACCTTTTTGAAATCGCCGTCCTCCATCACGGCGGAGTTGCAGACCGTTACGCCGTTTCCGAGACAGCCGAGGAACAACTTGAAATTCCGGGCAGCCATCAGTAAATCTCCTCCTCAAGCATCTTTTTGCTGAACCGCTCAATCTCCTCAAGAGAGGTCCACTCCGGCTTCTCGTCGTCGGAAAAGCTGTCCCACAGGATGCGCATGGCCTGAATATGATTCTCAACGCAGCAGCCCCAGAGGTACTTGCTGAAACGAGAGCCGCAGCCGAGGAAATACTTGCAGTCCTGAATACAGCGGCTCAAGAGCCTGTATCGGAACTCGGCATCGGAGCCGACAAGGTCGGTGGCGACGTTGCCGAAATAATGAAATTCTGCGTCGCCAGCGAAGTAGAGCGTGACGCTGGCCTCAAGGCTACGCGGCCAGCCGTCCGGATACGGACGGGTCGAGCCGTCGGAAAAGTGGGTCATCGCGGTTGCAGTCACCCCGATGGCGGCCTCGTTTTCGCGAGGACGGCAGAAGAACGTGCGAATCTGGATGCGCTCGCACTCCATGGAACCAGCATTCCCGATACTGTCAGGGAACAGGGACACGGCCGGGTCATACCCTGCAGCTTTCAAACGCTCAAGAACAGTCATCAGAAGAACCTCCTATTCAAACGTATACACATAGCCGTTGTACGGAAAGGCAGCGGCAGCGGCGGCCGCCCGGGCGACCTCCTCGGCGAACTTCTTCGCCTCCTCCGGCGGAACCGTCCCAATGGAGGGCCAGCTCACGCCAAGATGAACAGCACCGTCAGGAGACGGCCGGAGCTCAAAGACCTCCACATTCCCGTGGATGCGGTTCTCGTCCTGCACCTTGCGGAGAGCGGCGAGAAAATCCTCAAAGAACACGGCAGGGAAATTACTTTCGTTTGTCATAAAATACTCCTTTCAGACCTTGCTGTGGCCATCACAAGATGGGCTTCGTCCAGCCGGTCCACCAGCAGTCGAAATCTTTCAGAATCTTCTCTCGGTTCTCCGGGGTGTCAGGCAGATTGTAGCCGGAGCGGGAGTTGCCGATGAAAAGTTCCCCGAAATCGTTCAGCCCACACGAGACACCGGTACGGCTGTCCTCTTTGAAAATAAGCATGAGACGAACCCTCCTTTACTGCACCTCTGCGACGCTCTCGTAACCCCAGCAGAAAACCCTGCGGCCCATCTTCTCGCAGCGGGATTTCAGTTCCCTCGCTGCGCTGTCGGCGGAGCTGATGCTCTTGTAACCGCACTCCACAACAGAACCGGCCGGAACCTTGCTCCCAAACGTGGAGCCGTTCTTTCCGGCGTACATCTTGAACTGGTTACCCGTCCAAGGCTCCTCGGCCTTGACGAACCCGAAATACCTTACCTGCGTCATAACGCGCACCTCCTTAATCTCTGTTCTCACGCTTCCACATGAGGAAGTTCTGGTAATCATCCTGACCCATCGAGACCGGCTTGGTCGTGTTGATGAAATCGGGGCAACCGAAGCAGACGAGCTCGTCAGGGTTGCTGCGGGTCTGCGTCAGAACTTTGGCAGGGACGACGGTCTTCAGCGCCTTTCCGGACGGGACGCCCGGAACCTCGATGCGCCGGAGCAGCATATTGAAGTCGTAGTACCAGTCGAGATTCATGTACCGCTCCTCGCTGTCCGTGCTCTCGATTTCCTTGATGTACTCGGCCAGAGCACCGCGCACATCAAGACGAACCGGAGCGACGCTGTCGTCGTAGCTGTCGTAGAGGGTGATGGTCTCGGCCTTGCCGAAACGAACGGTCAGGGCGGCAACGCTGCCGGTGTACTTGTAGAGCTCCATAAAAACCTCCTACCCGAAACGGGTCTTGCTGCTTGCTTAGCGTCCCTAAAAGGGACACACGAAAGCAAAAAAATTAAGCGACCTCAACCATACCAGCCAGACCGTAGAGGAGCTCGTGGTCCTCAAAGGAGATGCGCTCTTCCTCGAATGCACGGTCAATCTGCCAGTAGCACTCGTCGCGGTCGTTTTCGTTCTGGATTGCGGCGATTGCCTTGACCAACTTTTTGAACATATCGTTACCCCCTATCGACCATCAACCGAAATACTTGCTTGCGAACTGAGCCTTGCTGAGGGTCTTCATGTCGTAGACGTACTCGACAGCGTCTGCAACGTCCATGTCGGCACCGGTGACGAGCTCATTGACCAGAGCGGTGAAATTGTTTTCGCGGATGAACTGCTTCATGGATTCGAGAGTTTTCATAATCTTCCTCCTACCCTTTTCGGGTCACGTTCGTTCTTACACCCTTATTATAGACCCTAAAAGGGACAATGTCAAGTAAAATCTGGCAATTTATGGCAAAAAAGTTTTCGAGAATGACGCTTTTTGCGGCATTATGCACGAAACGACGGCAGAACAGAAAGAAAGCAGGAGCCCGGAGGCCCCTGCTGATATAGTTATCCTGTTTGTCCTAATGAGTATGGCTAAACAGGATAACTATAAGAAAGAGAGGACCGAAACGGCCCTCTCTTTTCATTTTTCGGATTTTGGGATGCGCGGGTATATCTCTATGGTGAAACCATCAGGACTTTTTTTGTGCTTCTCGTTTAGCTTCTGGTAGACGACCTTTTCAAGCACCTCTTTCAGGAGGGCGTTTTTCTCCTCGGCCGTTTCGAGCAGCGGGTACACATCGAGCAAATTCTTAACTTTAGGGATGATGTCACGGCGGCTGGTCTCACGGAGCTTCTCCTCGGTCAACTCGCGAGAGCAGCGAGTGACGCTATCTTTTGCGGCAGCGATTTTGTCGGAGAGCATCCGGGAGCGAGACAGAAAGGTATCTGTGTCGTAGATGCCCTGCTCGAGGAAGTCGTGGGTGCGTTCGAGCTGCTGCTGTAATTTGCGGAGCTCGGCCTCCGCGCTGGCGAGAGCTTTTTCCCGGACGCCGACCGACGACACGGAGGACGACGCGGCAGCGGAGCTCCACTCGAGTTCATACCCTTTCATCCACTCGGAGAGACCCTGTATGACACGCTCCTCGACGATGGGAAGATAGCTAGAGCAATTCGGGCAGCCGCGACGAGGGCAGCGCACGACCGGCATATCTGGATGGACAGGGTTTATCATCCGCATCATCTGCCTGCCGCACTCGGAGCAGACGAGCAGACCGGCCAGAGGATTCCGGACAACCTTTTCTTTGTGCGTGGAAGTATTCTCGCTCCGGGTGAGCTTATCGTTTGCGAGCTCAAATGTTTCTTTCGGAATGAGCGGAGGGTGAATGCCTTTGAATACGCACTCTTTCTCTGGGTCGGCAGGACCGCGCACAGAAACGACCTTGCCGTCAACCACTTTCTTCTTCGTCTCACGGCTGCCCCAGCGAACCATGCCGATGTACGTCGGATTCTTGATGATTCCGCGAATGGTGATTCTTGCCCATTGCGAACCGGATGGAGACGGGATGTGCATATCGTTGAGCCTCGTGGCGATTGAACCCAAAGACAGCGGGCGAGCGGAACCATCCTCGTCCTGCAAACCGACCGTGTACAGGTCGAAAATCATACGGACTATTGCGGCCTGCTCCTCGATGGGCTCGAGTGAGCAGCCCTTTTCGTTTTTGAGCTTTACCCGACGATAACCAAAGGGAGCCAGACCGGACGGCCATTTGCCCTCTTTGGCGGAGGCGAGGCGACCGCGCTGCAACCGGCGGTTGATGATTTTGTACTCGCGGCGGCTCATAAACAAGCCGAACTCAAAATACTCCTCGTCGAACTCGTTGTCAGGGTCATACGTTTTTATAGGGGTTATTATTTTTGTCCCGGAGAACTTGAATGTCTGCGCGATGATGCCTTGGTCGATGGTGTCGCCGCGCGCCAGACGCTCGACCTCCATGACGAGGACACCGGACCAGACGCCCTGCTCAACCTCGGAGAGAACCCGTTGCATCATTGGGCGGGCAGCGATGGTGTCACCAGAGACGACCTCGCGGTAAATATCGGTCACGTTGAGGTGCTGCCTTTTCGCCAGCTCGAGCAGAGTGTGCTCGTGCCGGGAGAGCGTTTCGCCCTCGCCGTGCGCTTCGGCCTCGAGGTCGGAACGAGACTTGCGCAGGTATATGAGATACTGCTCCATGATGACCTCCAAACAAAAAAGGCCCGCGCCGGAGCGCAGGCCAATAGGTTACTTGTTGCTGTCTTTTAAGGCCGCAACATCGGCCTGCAAGAGGCTATCCAGAATAGAGGCGGTCTTGGCCTTGAGCGTGTTCTGCTTCTCCATAATCTGCGGGAAAGCATCTGCCAGGTCTCCCCCGCAATCAGCGAGGATGCTCTTTATCTCGCCGCGTCCGGCTTGTAGCTCGGAGAATAGCTCGCGGTACAGGGCCAGCTCTGCTGCGTTCTGCGCGTTCATGCACCGGGAGAGCAGCACATAGACCGAATCGAACGTCGAGGAGACGACCGTGCGGAGCTCCTGCGGGAGGGCGTCATATCTGCGCTTGAAGCTCACGTTGTCTCGGCGGAACGCCTCGTTACCGTGGGCGCGCTCATCCTCGCGGCCCAGCAGATAGTCGGTGGTTACGCCGAAATAGTCCGCCATCTGGCAGAGCAGGGCGAAATCTGGCTCTTTGCCCTCGGTCTCGTAGCCGGAGACCGTAGTGCGCTGCTTACCACAGAGGCGGGCAAACTCGGCCTGTGTCAAATCTTTCTCCTTGCGGAGCGCGACCAACCGTTCAGAAAACTTATCCATACAGACGTACCTCCCTAAGACTTATATATTGTATCACAAAAATCCCCTCACGGGGACAAATGACGCTAATTGCGTCACAAATAGCAAAAATTTTTGAAAAAAACTTGACTTTGACCCAATTAGGGACTATAATAAACCACAGAAAGACCCCAAAAGGGTCACACAGAAAGGAGGAGACAGGCGGAATGCGGAAAAAGCTGCAAACGCTCCGAGAGGGCGCAGGCTATACCCAGCAGACTTTCAGCGAGCGGCTGGGCGTGAGCCGGAGCCACTACGCACAGATTGAGAGCGGAGACAAGAATCCGTCCCTCAAGCTGAGCCTGAAAATCAAGCAGGCCCTCGGCTATCCCTACGACGACCTTTTTTTTAACCCGAAGCGACCCGTTTCGCGTCATTGACACGAAACAATGACGCCAAAAGCAAACATTTGGCGTTTCCGTGTAAATATTTTAACCGAAAGGAGGCACGGAATAAATGCCTAAAATGGCAACGAAAGCCGCAGATAACGTGTTCTACAAGGCACGAATCGCAGCGGCATCGTGGAACGACCGGCTAGGCAGCAGAGAGGGCGCGTCAGAGGTGACCGGCATCGACCGGACGCGGCTCGCCAACATCGAGCTCGGAACCATCAATCCGCACCCGGAGGAGGTTCTGATGCTGTCGGATACCTACAACGCGCCGGAGCTGCAAAACCATTTCTGCTCGCACCTCTGCCCGCTCGGCATCGGGACAATTTCACCGATTGAGCTGGAAGAGCTCGAGCGGGTCACATTGCAGCTCATTTCGGCAATGAAGTCGTTGCCGGAGGTCAAGGACGGAATCATCGACATCGCGGCCGACGGCGTCATCGACGCGAACGAAAAGCCGCGCATGAAGCAGTACCTCGAGGTACTCGACGAGATAACGAACAAGGCTCAGACCTTGAAGCTCATTTATAGAAAGCAATTCGGAAAACAGGAGGTGTAAAAAGTGTTGGAGGCGAAGCAGAGCGGGAACGTCGTAGAGGACTTCACCATCGGGAACACCCGAATCAAGATTTGCGACGACTTCTGCCGGACCCGGACGAGCGGAGAGGTCAAGGAAATCCTCGACCGCGTCGCACGGAGGACGGTCGGCTCGCTCACGGCAGCCGCCACACCTGATTATGGATGCGCTTAAAAGAAAGATGGAGATTGCGGCCGTTGCGTTTTTCTGCACAGTCACCGCGCTCATTGCGGCTTACTCCTGCGCGACGACGGCCGCAGCAAACCTTGCACAGCAGACAGCTGCAGCGCCGGTAACGGAATATGTGACGCTCGCCTACATGGAGGTGCAGCCAGAGGCCGAACAGGAGCCGGAGCTCCTCTACGACGTACCGATGAACGACGAGCTGCAACGGTACGTCCGGGAGCAGGCGGAACGGCAGGGCGTCCCGTTTGAAATCGCCCTCGCCGTCATCGAGCGGGAGAGCAGCTACCAGCCGGACGCGGTCAGCGACACCGGAGACTTCGGCCTCATGCAGATTAACATCTGCAATCACCGCTGGCTCTACGAGGAACTCGGCATTACGGATGTGATGGACCCGGAGCAGAACATCGAGGCTGGCCTCTACATCCTCGGGCAGGCGTTCCAAAAGTACGACGACACGGACAGGGCTCTCATGGCCTACAACATGGGCGACAGCGGCATGAAAGCCGCGTGGGGCAAGGGACAGCACAGCAGCAAATACAGCCGCGCAGTCATTGAGACGGCGCAGGCCCTCAAGAGAAGGGAGCACTAAATGGACTGGAAGATTCACAGAGCAATTCTCATTGCGGCCATCTGGATTGCAGAGGTCCTCTCGGCCGGTATCTGCGGATTCATCGCCGCGCTGGCACTCATTCCGGCCAGCTACGCAGCGCGCGGCTACTTCGCCTTTGGTGGCGAGTGGCTTATCGTGCTCGGCGTCACGCTGCTTGCGTTCCACGTCATCAACAACGCATTTTTCGGAATGCTCAAGCACCACTGAAAGGAGGTGAACCACATGGCTGAACAGAACCTTTTCTGCCTCTGCGGCAGATGCTCGCGCAAGCTGCGCAGCGCGGCCGCCCGTCGCGTCGGTATGGGCTCGACCTGCTGCCGCAAGGAGACAGGCAAGACCATCACCCAGTTGCTCAAGGAGCTGGACGAGCAGGAGGCCGCAGCAGCGGCAGAGCAGCAGGAGCCGGATACACAGGCATAAAAAAAGAGCCGCGCTCGAAAGCGCGACCCTCTTGTCGGACAAGCCTATTGTATCTCGCTCTACATCAAAAGTCAACAGGAGCGTGAATTATGAACGAACAGAACAATCACGCTGCGCTCACCATTGCGCAGCAGTACCCGCCAGCTCAGTACAACCTCCTCGTCCCGATGCAGACCGTGACGGAGATTGCCGACATCCAAAAGCCGGTGATGAACTCCGTGAGCATCAGCACCAACCTCAACGACGGCGAAATCTATGAGATGGAGAAAGCCAAGGACGAGTGGCGCGACAGCAAGGGGTACGTCCACAAAGCGACCCCGGCCAAGTACGCCCTCACCAAAAAGGGCCTCACCAAGCTCATGCGAGCCGCAGGCATCAAGATTCTTTCCAGCCGCCCGGTCGTCCCGTCCACCTGCCAGAAGTGCGCTGAGGTCAACCGCAGCATCGGAAAGCCGATTCGCTGCGGAGGCTGTCCCAACAAGGACGTCAAGCACGAGGTCCGAATCAGCGTCCCGCAGCTCACCGGCGAGAACGTCACCATCGTCGCCCATAAGGAAATTGCGGTGGATGATGTGACAGCCGGGATGACAGAGAAGCAGCGGGCAGAATTTATGAAGTTCCGCAGCGAGATGTGCGAGAGCAAGGCCCTCAACCGCGCACTCCGCACCGCGATGCAGATTAAGTCCAGTTACCTTATCGAGGAGTTCAAAAAGCCCTTTGTCGTGGCATACCTTGTCCCGAACCTTGACAACCCGGCCGTCCGCGAGGAGGCGGTAAAGTCCATGTTTGGCGCGGCGAATGACCTGTACGGCAGCCGCCCGAAAACAAGCCACACGGTCTATGTGGACGATGATGACGACGGATATGTGCAGCCGGATTTTGAAGTCGTGCCGGAGCAGGAACAGCCCCAGCAGGAGCAGCCGCCCGAGAGACCGGCGCAGCGGCCTCGCCAGCAGCAGCCCGCGCCGAGTAACCGACAGCAGAGCCGGAACGGCGACAGCGAGTTCTGCGCGGACTGCGGTAAGCAGGTCGGCCTCGACGTAGCAGAGTACAGCCGCAAGCATTTCGGCGGAGTGGCTTATTGCCGCGACTGCCAGAGAAACCATACATGGAGGAAATGATTATGATGATTCTTTCGCAGGACGGCATGGTTGCCGTCAATTCGGACAACGTGGCAATGTTTGAGGTCAAGGAGACTGAAACAATCCCTCGCGAGGCACAGCTCATGGCGACCATCTTTATTTCCGGCGGCGGACGTTACACCAACGCCGAGCGCATCTGCCACCCTATTGGGACGTTCCGCAGCCCTGACCGCACCGAGCTCGCAAAGCTCGCGCTGAACTACATTTCGTTCAGCATCAGCTCTGGCCACAAGGTCTACGCGCAGGTTCCGACCGAAGATGAAATGAGGAATATTCAGGGTGCGAAGTCTCGTGCGGATGCAGCGCGGCGCGGCAAGCTCGACGACATCATCAAGGAGCTGCTCAAGGAGGATATGTGATGCTGAAAGTATTGCACACCGGAGACTGGCACATCGGCAGTTTCCCCGGGCCGGAGGTCGGCGGACAGAATGCCCGCTTTCAGGACATCTGCCGCTGCCTTGATTTTCAGGCGATGTACGCGGAGGAGCACCGGCCGGACCTTATCGTCGTCTCTGGCGACATTTTCCATCAGGCCCGCGTATGGTCAGACAGAGGTCTCCGCGAGAGCCGGACAGCCATAGACCACATCCGGCGGCTTTCCAACGTGGCCCCGACCGTCGTGTTGCGCGGCACTCCGAACCACGACAGCGAGGAGCAGTTCGAGATGCTGACGACGGCTTTTTACGGCGATGATTCGGTCAGCGTCGTAACGGAGCCGGAGGTGCTCCACATCCACACCTACCACGGGCAGCGCGTAGATGTGGCGTGTATTCCGGGCTTTGACCGTGGCGTACATCGGGCAGCGCACCCGGGCCTCTCTCGAGAGGAGGAAACGCAGGTGTTCACGGACGAGCTGGCAAAGGTCGTTCTCGGCCTGAAAGCACAGTGCGAGCCCGGTGTGACGAGCATCCTGTCCACGCACTTCACCGTCCCGGGATGCAACATGGAGAGCGGCCAGACCGCGCTATTTGCACAGTTTGAGCCCGTCATCTACCCTGCCACCCTGAAAGCCGCAGACTTCGACCTCGTGGCACTTGGCCACATCCACCGGCCGCAGCAGCTCCCGGAGGCAGGCCGCGCGGTGTTCTACTGCGGCAGCATTACCGGCCTCAACTTCAACGACGAGAATCAGCCGCGAGGCTTTTATATCCACGACATCGACGACGACGGGGAGGCATGGAGCGAATACGTCGAAACGCCCTACCGGGAGTTCGAGACCATCCGCCTCAACGAGGACGATGTCTGCACAATGTTGAGCGCGGAGCGGGTCGTTGTACCTGACCGCCTCAAGGGGAAAATCGTCCGCGTTCTCTATACCTGTTCAGACGAGACAAACAAGGCTTTCAACAAAGCCGTCCTCGAGAAAAGGCTCTATGACGGCGGCGTGTTCTACGTCTCCGAAATCACGCCGGAGGAAATCACGACAAGTGTGAACCGCGACGAGCTCCACGGCGACAACAGCCCGGAGCAGAACCTCGCGGAGTACCTCGCCGAAAAGGAAAAGAGCCCGGAGGACGCCCAGCGCATCATTGAACTGGCCCGTCCGATTATCTCGGAGGCAATGGAAAAAGGCCGCCTTGAGACCCCGACCGGCGTGTTTATGCCGGTGGAGATTGAGGTCAAGAACTACCGCAACTACCGCGACGAGCTGTTCAGCTACGACGGCATTTCCTTTGCCACCATCAACGGCGAGAACGGCGCAGGCAAGTCCAGCCTGTTCATGGACGCCATGCTGGACGCCCTTTTCGAGGAGCCCCGGGAGGGCGACCTCACTGGCTGGATTTGCAACGACCCGGATGCCCGCAGCGGCTCCATCAAGTTTACATTCTACCTCGGCGCAAAGCTGTATCGCGTGACACGCACCCGCACAAAGAGCGGCAAGGCGACGCTGAATCTCTCTGAGTATGTGGACGAGAGCTGGCAGAACCGCAGCGCGGAGAAATACCGCGATACGCAGGCCATCATCGAGAACACAATCGGTATGGACAGTCTGACGCTCAAAGCGACCGGCCTTATCATGCAGGACCAGTACGGCCTCTTTTTGCAGGCCGACAAGGCGGACCGCATGGCAATTCTCGGAAACATCCTCGGCCTCGGCATTTATGACCGCATGGAGAGCATGGCGGCCAACCGGGCAGCGGACGCCAACCGGGAACTCCGTCGCATCGCGGATTTGCAGGAGGAGACCGGCCGAGCGATGCCGGACAAGGCAACAGTCGAGGCAACCATGAACAAGACGGCCGTCGAAAAGGCCAGCGCGGTAGCAGACAGGGCCATCCACACAAAGGCCATGAGTGAGGCGCAGACAAAGCTCGACATTGCCAAGCAGGCGCAGAAGCAGTCGGAAAAGCTCGCCAGCGAGCTCGGCTCTTGGATTGCGGAGAAGAACGCGAACGCCAGCGCGCAGGCTGTTTGCAGAGCGCAGATTTCCGATGCGCAGGCTCTCCTCGATAAGCGCGAGGAGGTAGAGGCGGGCAGCCAGAGTTACGGAAAACTTTCCGCACGGCGGGAGGAGCTGCTGGGAACGGCGGCCCTGATTCAGCCCAAGGAAGAAAAGCTGCGGGACGTTATGGCCGCGCTCTCTGCCCAGCGGAAAAAGAAAGGCAGTCTCGAGGCCGAAAAACTTTCTGCACAGGCAACGTGTTGGAGCTATGAGCAGGCCCTCGCGGACTATGACGAGCTCGAGCGGAAAGCGGCAGACCTCGCCGGAGCAAGCGAACGGCTCACCGCGCTGGAAGAGCAGGACGAGCAGTATCTCGCAGCAGACCAAGAGGCCATGAAGCTGCTCCAAACCAAGAACGCAGAAACCGCGCGGATACAGTCTTGGCTCGACATAAAAGAGAACGAGGTCACACATATCCGCTCCCGGGCCATCATGCTCGAGACCTGCGGCTGCCCGGTCGAGAACCCGGAATGCCGTTTCCTGCAGGATGCAGTGGAGGCGAAAAAGAAACTGCCTGCGGCCGAGACGGAACTGGAAACCTACCGGCAGCAGGCCGAGGAGCGCGCCGAGCAGCTCGACGCTGAGTATCAGGCCGCAAAGAAAAAGGCAACGGGCCTCAACTGCCGCAAGGATTTGCAGGCCCAGCGTTTCCTCGTTGCAGACCTGCGGAAAGCCTCGGAGCGGTTCGCAAAGCTGACGGCGCAGAAAGAACGCCTCGCGGAAGTTAAAGAGCGCATCAAGGCCATCGACGAGGAGCTTGAAACCATTCCGGCCAATATCGAGAGCCTCGAGGCTGACCGCTTCGTCGTTGAGGACGAACTGAAAAAGCTCCGGCAGAACGCAGCGGAGCTCGCCAGCATTGAGGCGCAGCTCTCGGACGTTAAGAGATACATCGAACTGGAAAAGCTTCTCCCGGCAGCGGAGGCTAAAAAGAGCGCAGCACAGACCCGTCTCACGGAGCTCCTGACCTACGCAGAAAAGGCCCGGACGGCGATTGACGGAATCAATGCGGAGATTACGACCCTCGCAAAGGCGCAGGCCGGTGTGGACGAGCTCAAGGAACAGTACGCGGAGGCGGATGCGGCCCTCACGGTGGACAACATCCGTATTGGTGAGCTGGACCAGCAGGCTGGACACAGCCGCAGGCAGATGGAGGAAATCGAGGCGGCGGAGGCAAAGCTCGAAGTCCTGCGCCATCAGGCAACGGAACAGGGCCAGCTTGCAGCGGGCTATGAGGAGCTCAAGCGGGCTTTCTCTCAGGACGGCATTCCGCATAACATCGTCCGCAGCATCGTCCCGCTGTTCGAGGCGACCGCGACGAGCATCATCAGCCAGATGTCGGGCGGCCACATGAGCATCGAGATGCGCATGGAAAAGACCCTCAAGAGCAACAGCAAGAAAGAGGTCACCGCGCTGGACATTATCGTGAACGATGCAGCGACCGGAGCTCTGCCCTACATGAGCCGTTCCGGCGGCGAGCGCGTTAAGGCAGCCCTCTCGGTCATCCTTGCGCTGGCGGAGCTCAAGAGCAGCACCGCAGGAGTGCAGCTCGGATTCCTGTTTATTGACGAACCGCCGTTCCTCGACGACAAGGGTGTACAGGCCTACTGCGACGCCCTCGAGGCCATCCAGAAACGGTATTCCTCGCTCAAGATTATGGCTATCACTCACGACCCGGAGATGAAAGCCCGTTTCCCGCAGGCCGTTGACGTTGTAAAGACGGCGGAGGGCAGCAAGGTCGTCTACTCTTGAAATCACCAGCAGAAAGGAGGCGCGAGACTTGGGAAGAAGCAACAGGCAGACCGCCGACTACTTCCCCCATTACGTCGGGGAGAAGAGCCGGACAAAGTTCATCCTTGAAAAGAACTGGGGAAACGACGGGTATGCCTTTTGGTTTAAGCTGCTCGAACTTCTTTGCGCGGCAGACGGCCAGTATTACGACTGCTGGGACAAGATGGGCTGGGAGTACCTACTCGCCGTCACCGGAGTTACAGCCGAAACGGCGGAGGCCATCCTGAACACGCTCGCCTCCATGGGCAAGGTGGACAAAGAGCTGTGGGAGAGCTGCCGCGTCATTTGGGTGCAGTCTCTCCTTGAGAACCTCCGCCAGCTTTACTCCAAGCGCACCGCAGCACCGACGAAACCGTCGGTCGATAACTTTCCCGACCGCAGGGTGGAAAGCCCTGCACAGGAGCCCACAGCGGCAACAGAGGCGGATGGAACGCCACAGGCCGTACCGGAGGAGCACGACAAACCGAAAGCTCCCCGGCGCAAAGCCGGGAGCCTCTCGGCAGAGCAGGCCGAACGGTTTGACCGCTTCTACGCGGCATATCCCAAAAAGGTGGACCGGGCCACGGCAGAGCGGGCGTGGGCCAAAATCAACCCGGAGCCGGACGACGCGGCGACCGACAGAATCATCGCGGCGGTTGAGGCCGCAAAGAAATATGACAGCCGGTTCCGGGAGCGGCAATTCACGCCCAACCCGGCAAGCTGGCTTAATGCAAAAGGCTACATGAACGACTACACAGGGGGTGAGCAACGTGGAAACGATGACGGCTATGCTGGATTCACTCCGTCCGGCGGATTCGGCTCGTTCGGCTGAGACCACACAGCACCGACGGCCGACAAGCAAGGATATTCTGGCTGGTGGTTACAACTGCCAGCGCGAAATCCCGGAGCCGGTCGAGTGCGAGTTCTGCGGCCGGAAACTGTACCACGAGGCTCTCGTGATGGGTCGAACAGTCCTCATGTTCGCCCCGTTCCCGCAGAGATGCACCTGCGACCGGGCAAAGGCCAAATGGGCGGAGGCGGACGCGGAGGAGGCCAGACAAAAGGCGGAGGCCGAGAAAGAGGCGGCGCAGGCCAAACGGCGCGCCAAAATCGAGAGGCTACTCGGCAGGAGCGGCATCAAGAAACGCTTCCAGCAGCGGACGTTTGCAAACTTCATCCGGGACACCCCGGAGCGGAGACGGTGCTATGACACGGCCAAAACCTATGCAGACAGCTTTCCACAGCGCGCAGAGCGCGGCGAGGGCCTCTATATAGAGGGAACCTACGGGACCGGCAAAACGCACCTCGCGGCCGCCATCGCCTTGCAGCTTATAGGCTACGGCGTCCCGGTCGTCTGCAAGACGTCCGGCGACCTGCTGGCCGACATTAAGGAGGCTTTCGACAGCGGAGACGCCACCGAGTACGAGATACTCAGGGCGTACAAAACGGTCGATTTGCTCATTGTGGATGACCTCGGAAAGGAACAGTGCACAGAATGGAGCGTGAGTACCCTGTACTCCATTCTCAACGACCGGTACGAGGACATGAAACCGACCATCATCACGACGAACTACAACGCCGACGAGCTGGTGCGAGCCCTCACTCCGAAAGGCGGCGATGGCACGAAAGCCCGAGCCATCATAAGCCGCCTGCGGGAGGTCTCGACGGTCATCACGATGGCATGGGCCGATTACAGAGCAGGAGGCAACAGATATTGAGATACGAGCATTTGTCAGAGGCGCAGAAAGCACAGCACCCCTCGATTCACTACACCGGCAGCGTCCGAGGCATGAAAAGGCTTGGGCTCTGGGGAGAACATGACATCATCGTGCGATGCGGCCAGTACATTTACAACCTTTCTATTTTCATTGGAGGATAACATGGCTTACAGATATTACAGCACCCTCCGCCCGCTGATGGTGGGCGGCATCCCGTTTCCGAAACAGCCCGGAGAGAGCATTACCACAATCGTAAACTTCGAGGAGGGCCGGACGTATTGCAAGGACATCGACCGGCCCGCGTGGGGCTACATCGAGTACACGGCCCCGCTCGACCCGCAGCAGGTCTCGGACTACGAGCTGGTGCTGGCACCGGAGGAGGACGGCCATGAGTGACGTGAAAATCAAGGAGCTGGACAAGAGCCTAATTCATCGGGCGAACAGCAACAGCATGAGCGGCCAGCGCGGCGACATTTCGGCCCACGAGTACGAGGTCTACTGCCAGAAAGTTATGAGCTGGAACATCCCGGACAGCCGCAAGCAGAAAATCGTGGACCAGATTTATACCCGGTGGAGCGAGCAGCTCCGGCACGAGGCAGCCCATGTGAGCGTCGCCGTCGCAGGACCGGCGCGGTACAACGCAAAGAAGCTGGACCACAGCGACACCATTCTCCGCCTTTCCTCTGAGTTCGTGGAGTGGTTCAACGGCCTGCAGGAACAAGTCTGGCAGGGCCGCATCGAGGACAAGGACGCCAAGGAAATTGCCCGGCTTGTCGATGACATCAAATTCTGCATCGAGCGGCCGACGCTTAATCCTACCGCGAGCCTGTGCGAGCTCGCCAACAAGGACCCGGAGCTCTTCATGGAGTATTACGAGAAGCTCCACGAAAAGTACCGCTGGCGCAAGAACAGCGTCATCGCCAAGCTCTACGCGGCCGGGAAAGAGGGCAAACTCGCAAACCTGAACCGGCAGAAGTTTTTCGAGGACGAGAACCTCGTCGCCTACACGATGGGCGACCGGGCATACATCAAGTTCGTTATGAAGCCCCGGCAGCAGCTTATTGTGGCACTCAAGAGCCGGAAATGGTGGTGGAACAGTAACGAGGAGGCATGGAGTACCTACCTCGACAAGCTGGACAAAGAGTGGGTGCGGAACATCAGCACCCGGTACGCCGACTATGTTTGAGGAGGAAATCAGAGAATGAAATCGTTTACATTGGATTGGCTGCGCTCGGATGAAGAAGTTCATTACCGTGACTACCGCATCAATGGGCACAAATTTGCATTCGACCAGATTCAATACAACAAGGGCGGGCCGCACAACATGGAGAGAATCGCTGTTCCTGTTATCGGCAAGAGCGATGGCAAGCCTGTGGCAAACCTCGAGACCACTGTGATACTCGTAGAGTGCGGAAACATCTACCATTATCTCGACAATGGTTTTGCAGTCCGCCTGAGTGATGCCCAGATGGTGACTGTTGCAAACGAAATATTGAAGAAGCGCGCAGAGGTAAGAGGGACCGGCCTCAAGACGCTTTCTGGATGGCGGGAAAGCGGCCTGCCAAGCGTTGAGGACTACCTCGAAGTGGGGGACGAGGTTGACGGCGAAATGCTGGACTATTTCTTGAATGTTCTTCCTCCTCGTACAAACCGCGCAGGCTTGCTACAGGCAGGCGGAGAAATCAGCACCGTAAAGAACATTGACGGAGGCTGGCTCCCGACGCACCTGACGTTCAAGCAGCAGGGCGGCACATGGCGGTACGCCGGACGGTGCTTTGCGGGCTCTGCGGAGCCGGTTCAGGAGTACCAGTCCTCACTCGAGAGGATGATGATTACGCGCTGTAAGCAACTGGGGTGCAGCGCGCAGGAGGTTGAAGCCTAATGGACTACAAGGACAAAATCCGAAAGCTCCTCGCCCTCGCAAAGAGCCCGGAACCGGAGGAGGCAAAGCTCGCCCTGCTCAAGGCCCGCAAGCTCATGGCGGAGCACAAGCTCACCGAACGAGACCTCGACGAGCACGACACGACGGTCATCCAGCAGGAAATTGACGAGACGTTTTCCAAGAAAGCAAATTCGTGGATGGCTCCACTGTCCTCTATCATTGGAGAAAACTACTGCTGTGCGGCATACCGGTGCAAGAGAGGAGCCAAAACGACCGTCTGGCGCGTTGGATTCATTGGGCTCAAGGATGATTTTGAAATCTGCGTAAAGATATTCCGGTATGCGGTCCGGTGCGTTAAATCGGAGCAGAAGAAGCTCCGCAAACAGCACCGGGACTATTACACACCGCAGGAGATTGCAAAAATCTGTGATTCCTACGGCTATGGGTTCGCCAGAGGCGTATACGAGGCGTTCACAAGACAGAATGAGGAAAATCAAGAATACGGCCTTGTGCTGAAAGTTCCGAAAGAGGCCAAAGACGAGCTCGAAAAGATGGGACCGCCGAAAGAGTTCAAAAAGACGCCCCAGCCAAAGACGGTTGGAGAGCTCGACGCAGCATGGCGCGGCGTCGAGGATGGCAGGAAGTTCGACCCATCAAACAAGCTGAAAGAAAAGAAGCAGGAGGCATAACCAACATGGCAAGTACGAAGTTTGAAGTCTCAATGGAAATTTTCAAGTTTCAGGGAGAACCGGATGTCAGCGTCACGCTGACCGGTAAGAGCCCAGCAGAGCTCAACACCGCGCTCAAAACGCTCGAGACCATCGCCAAGACCACGACGATGTACAACGGCGACAGCGCGCCGGAGGCGGAAAAGAGCGTCACCAGCGAGCCGAAGCAGGCAGTCCCGGTAGTTTCCACGGCGGACAAGAAAGCCCCCCCCAAGAAGCCGGTAAGCTGGCTTACGCCCGTCGGCGCAAAGGGGCTCATGCTCCTGCGCTGCCCGAAATGCAAGAACGAGTTTGTACAGTTCTTGCGCGAACCGCAAACGACCAACGAGTGCCGGAAGTGCGGCGCGAAAATTCCACTGGACGCGCTGGCGCGGTTCGAGTTCACCTGCCCGGACTGCAAGAAAGTGAGCTACGGTCGGACGAACGTCGAGGACGCCGAAATCGCAAACGAGAAGTTCTCCTGTGTTTGCGGCCGGAGCATCCCGAAGCTCACATGGAACCCGGCCAAGCGTTGTTATACGACGTAAGGAGGGCTGGATGATGAAAGCACTGACCCACAACATCCGGCAGGAGCGCGAGGACCAGCGCGACCGCTCCGCCCAGCTCTTTATGTGGTGCATC